>ERZ1027236.14-NODE-14-length-117044-cov-14.418997_pt1 | contig 117044 bp, 99 predicted proteins | sample MGYA00519265_ERZ1027236 | MGnify/ENA primary metagenome ERZ1027236 (study PRJEB26926, sample SAMN06164642) | human gut metagenome | biome: ENVO:00009003; feature: ENVO:2100002; material: ENVO:00002003 | host: Homo sapiens | place: USA | collected 2012 ... | reverse complement strand
CATGGCTGATGGGCAACCGTATAAAAACGGGAGTGGCGTATGTCGTAAAATTATTACCCATTGCTATCGATCTGATTGAAAAATACAGGGGTGCGGATGAAAAGAAAGACACTCCCGAATGTGTCTTTCCGGTAGGCGAATACAATGCCATGCGGCTCAGTCTTGGAATCATAGGCAGGAAATGCAACTGCCGGACCGAGGTCACTCCGCATATCGGGCGCCACACATTTGCCGTTCTGGCCATACTCAAGGGGATGCCGTTGGAAACCCTTCAGAAAGTGTTGGGGCATAAGTCCATCCTCTCCACACAGGTATATGCCGAACTGATAAACCCAAAGGTAGGCGAGGACACCGACAGGATTTGCGAGAAAATCGGTCACGTTTACAAACTTGCCATGTAATATGGCAATAAAAAAGCGTCCGGAAGCCGATAGGCCGAAGGACGCTTTTTATTACTTACTTGTTTATTTTCTGAACCGTCTAAAATCCCTGTAATTCTTTTTCAACACTTCGTATAGGGAACTCTCCGGGTAGAGCAGTTTCCCCCCGATAGTGGTATAAGGCACCAGCCTTTCATCCCTCAACGTCTGCAACGTCCGCCGTGAGATATGCAGCAGGGCGCATACCTCATCCCCCGTCATGTAATGCTCGTCCGCAACCGTCGGGCGTATCCGTGCCGTGGCCTCTTCCACCGCTTTCCCCGCTTTCTTTATCCATCCGGCCAGTTCCTTGAACTCTTCCGAATCCCTTGTGATAATCTCCGCCATGCCTTACTTCCTTTTGATCAGTCCGTTTTCCAGTATCTCCCGAATATCCGTTTCCCGGTAGAAGAATTTTCCCCCTACGTTCGAGTGGGGGATTAGCCCGTTATCCCGATAGTTTTGGAGACATCGTTTCGATATGCCCAAAGCCAGACATACATCCTGCGCATCCATTCACTTGTCCGGTGCAGGCGGGGCTATCTTTTTCTGGAAGTCGCCCATCTGTACGGCCAGCGTGCTGACCAGCTTTCTCAACTCCTGATACGCGCTTGTTTCAATAATCGTCAGTTCCATATTAATTTTTTTTTAAGTTTCTGAATATGCGGCAAAGTAAAGCACATTCTGTATCCTTTCCAAACAGATAGTATCAGAGGCTTCCGTTGGCGTGCATTGGCGTATCCAACGATAAAAGAGAAAGGCCCGTCATCCGCATCCATACGGCAACGGGCCTTCCATCCTCTTGCTTATTTTCCATAATCCTACATCTTCATGCCTTTGCTTTTCCGCATAGCCGCCTTCTCCTTCATGTCCGCTTTCTGCCGTGTTTCCGGAAAGTGCTCCTTCAACAGTTTCCCCGCCAGTTTTTTCGCCTTCTCCTGCATCTCATCATACACATCCCATCTGTTCCGGCCCAGCAGCTTGTTTTCTATCTTTTCAAATTTTTCATGGAAACTGAACTCGTCCGGATATTCATCTGTCAGCCCGTCTCTCGGATAGCCCTTGTCCATGATATACAGCAGTGTCATCCGGTCATAATTATATGGGCTCCGCGTCAGTCCCAGTCCCTTGTCCGCATCAGTCAGCCTGTAATAGTTCTCCCATGTGGGGGTAAGGTCATAAGTCTCACTGTCCGTTGCGTTTTTCAGTACCGACCTGTCTTGGAATGCCCGCCTTATCGTTTCTTCGTCTCCCCACCAGCCGAAACGGTCATGGCAACGGTTCACTTTCCCTTCCATCAGCGAGGGCCATCCCCTCAGTTCATGGACTGCCAGGGATTTCACCGCAAACTCCGGGGCAAAGAAATCATTCTCTATGTATTTATATATATAATCACTAAACTGTCTCTCTCCGATTATGTCCCTGCTGAATAGCAGTACCCCCTTGTCCGTCTCAACGCCCGCATAATACGTGTTTCCATGCTTCAAATCATCCAGCATCTCCGCTATCACTTCGGGCGGTGCGGACTTTATCTCCCGCCACATCTCCGGCGTAAGCCGCCGGGTATAGTTCTCGTCCCTTGACAGCGGGTCTATGCACTTTCACAGGCAATACACTACTTCCGACAGACACAGGTACCTATGTGGCTTGATTCCATGCCCGTCCATCGCCTTTTCCAGCCTTTGCAGATAATTATCATTGTTTCCTTCCCGCAAACGCGGTACAATTCCCATATCAGACACATTATAGTACATCATGCCCATAGCGGGCATATCTGTTTCTTTCAGCGCCTTCTCCACATCTTCCAGCATAAACTCCAGAAAACCTTCCTCGCCGGTACCTTTCATGCTGACATGCACCGGGTTGAGATGTCCGTCCACTGTGACATACACACTGCCGCTGTTCGTATTCTCTTTTTTCCATCCGTCAAAAATTTAAATGTTCATTCCTTGCCCTTTTCTCTTTACCGGAATCCGCACATTTATTTCCACGTTCGGGAACCGCACGTTATCCGGTTGTGTCACCAGTGACGAGACTATCCGCTTCTGCTCTCCGGTCAGCGGTATGGGCTGCCGTTGCAGGTTTCTCAGTCTGTTGAAATTCCTCAGTGTAGGTGCCATGTCGCAACATGCCACACAAATCCCATATCTCACCATATCCGAAGAAACGGTCTGTCCGTCACCGATTTTAGCCCGGTATACGGCATCCAGCGGAGCCACTTCATAAAACCTCAGACTCCCGGGTTTCCGCTTGCCGTCAAAAAAACGTTCGACCAGCCCGCTCAGAAACTCATCCAGTATCCTGTCCCCGCCGTCTGTCTTGTCAAACAGCAATACCTTCCGCCCGTATTCCACCGCCATGCAGGTGGGGAAAGCCGCCAGCCCGCTGCGTATCACATCTCCGTCCATTCCGAAACGGTGTCCCAGGCGCTTGTAATCCTCGTTTTCCAGCAAGGCCGTATGTTCCGCCGATGATGACAGATGCGCAATCCCCCTTTCCTCGCAGAATGCCGCATCCCGGAGCCTCACCACTCCCGACGGATGTATCCTTTCCCGTTCCAGTACCGGACAGAGCCGTTCCAGATAATCCGCATTGTCCGTACCAAGTATGGGAGGAATCATGTCTTTATCCCTAAAATCGAAACGGAACATTCAGTGGTCGGGAACAAATCTCCGCCCTGCCGTATGAAACCTCACGTTGTTGCCGATGTAACGGGAGAATCCCTCTTCCCCCTGCCCGCGCATACTCAGATACACGGGTTTGTAGAAAGCGTCCAGTGTCATGTACAGGCTGCCGCTTTCCACCGCCTGCATTTTCCTTTCTTCCATAAATTCTATAGGATTAATTGTTTCTTCTCTTTCTTCTGCGGAGCAATGGGGGCAACGTGCCTCGCCTGCCGTTGTCTGTCAGAAGTTTTTTGTTCCGGTGTTTCCAGCCTGTGGTATGTCTCCGATGACTTGCCGATCTTCACCTCTTCCGAATATGGACGCGACATCGGATGTGACGTTTCCGCCCTTTCAGTCCGGCTTATCCGTGCGCCTAACCTGAACTCCCCATCCGTGATATGAAACTCCGATTGCAGCAAATCCGCCGCCATCTCCCTTGCTTCTTTCTGCAAGGCCGCATAGCCGAAGTCGTGTGCCGACAGAGGCGCGTTCATCCGTGCCTTCATGCTGTCTCCCAGTTTCTCCGCCAGTTCCCTGAACTCATACTCATAGCTGAAAGGATGCACCTTGTCTGCTACAACAAATCCGGCATACCCGTTTTCCGAAATATACAGCAATGCCGCCACGTCATAGTTCCGGGGCGAGATACCCAAACCGAATTCTTTTGTCAGCCGGTCAAAATTATGGAAATCGGGCCGCAGGTCGAACTTCTCCCTGCACACACCGCCGTCCAGTACACTCCTGTCCGCAAACTTGTCGGAAGTGAAGTTCACCACCGACCTGCGCAATTGTGCCTCTGTACTTCGCAAATCCGCTTTGGACAGCTTTTCGATGCAGTTGTCCGCCAGCCCGGCCACCCGTTTGGTAGGCAGGTCAATCTCATATATCCGCAAAGTTTCGGGTACTTTGGTCACGTTGAAGAAGCCGTCGGCCAGATGTTGCAGATAGCTGTTCCGTGCCTTCATACCCTTGGGGGTGTCGGAAAACAGTATCACGCCCTCTTCCGTAACCACCGCATATACCCGGTTTTCCGCCCCGGAAGTTTCCGTTACCGCCGCTTTCCGCCTGTCCGGTTTCCGGGCAATGCGGTTCCAAATATCATTCAGGATTGACATAGCTTGTATTTTTAGACATGATAACCGGCGACAAAGAAAAGCATTCAGCCGCCAATCTGCAATACCTCATACATACGAGTCATCCGTTGGCGGCTGTTGGCGTACAACCTTTACGCCAGCCGTGCGTCCAGCATCCGGTTATAACTTTTGCGCAGGGAGTCGATGAACGGAGTGGTGTCCGTACAACGGTCGAACACCTTGCCACGCTTGGTGTACAGCGCATTGATTTTCAGATGGAACACTTCCTCGAAAACGCGGATAACATCCACAATTTTCAAATTCCGGCCTTCAGCCGTACCTATCGCACCGGCTGCCATCAGTGCGGCCACCAGTTCAATCAGGTCGCTGTCCGTACCGTTCCATGTCAGTGTGACGGAACTTTTGCTTCCGCTCCCCCGCACTGCTTCCGCATGGAATCCGGCAGACACGGTACCATGACGGAGCATCTCCTTCAGTATTTCCGCTTCCGCATCCAGCAACGCCAACGTCTTGTCAATAAACACGTCATACAGGATATTGCGGCAATCTTCAGCCATTCCGTTGCAGGCCTGCCGCATAAAGGCCAGCTCTATTTTTGTGTAGTTCAGACAACGTAGCTGTCCCGTCAGGTCCCCTGCCGGTGAAAGCGTAGCAAGGCAGTTCACGAAATCGTCATAGGCGGCCGGCAACTCACCTGCCACAGGTCCGGCACCGTTTGTATAAGAGGCGAACAGATTAAAAAGAGAGGTTTCCACCAATGTCTTCATCGTATCATGTTTTTAGGTTCCACAATTCAACTCTCCACTCATCCTGCCGGAATAAAGACAAGTGCCATGCCTGAAACAGTACACAGATAAAACATTGGAAATAAACCATATAGAAAGCAGTAAAAATGATGTGTACATAAAAGCATTGTGGATTGGACATGATGTGTCCGAATTTCGGACATATTCTAATCCAGACGATACTTCCTCAGTTTCAGATAAAGCGTGCTCCGGCTGATGCCCAGCAGCCGTGCGGCAGCCTTCCTGTCATTGCCCGTTGCCTCCAATGCTTTCAGAATGGTTGCCCGTTCCGTCCGCTCGTCATTAAGTGAATACTCTCCCGGTTGCCTGCCTTTATCGGGAATGTCTATCTCCCCGGTGGTTATCCAGTCATCTTTAGCCAATAAGGTGGCCCGTCTGACAACCATCCTCAGTTCCCGTATGTTTCCCGGCCACGAATAAGATTTCAACCGTTTCTGTACTTCACGGTCAAAGCCTTTCACACTCCTTCCCAACTCCCGGTTGGCGGCATCCAGCATGAATTCCGCCAACGGAATTATATCCTCAATGCACTCTGCCAGCAATGGTACATGCAACGGAAATTCATTCAGACGATGGAACAGGTCTTCCCGGAAACGTCCTTCGGCTATCGCCTTCTCCAGGTCCTCATTGGTAGCAGCTACCAGACGGATGTCCGTCTGAATCTCCTCTTTACCGCCTACGGGGCGGTAGCGTTTTTCCTGCAAGGCACGCAACAGTGCCCTTTGTACCTCGGCATTCAGATTACCCACCTCGTCCAGAAACAGTGTCCCGTGGTTGGCGGCGGCAAACATGCCCGTCTTGTTTTCCGTCGCTCCGGTAAAGGCACCCTTCACATGACCGAACAGTTCCGATGCCGCCAGTTCCTTCGGAAGCACCCCGCAATCCACTGCGATGAAAGAAGCATCCGACCGACCGCTCAACACATGTATCTGCCGGGCCACATACTCCTTGCCCGTCCCTGATGCGCCACGTATCAGCACGGCTAACGTATCCACCGGAGCCACCAGCCGGATATGCTCCTGCAATCTCAATGCCAAAGGGCTTTTGCTTGTATAGAATCTTTGTTTTGTATTGCCGTCCCTTCTTTTACGTTCCAATGCTTTCCGGATAATACCGAGTACCTTTTCTGTCTGCACAGGTTTGGGCAGATAGTCCACGGCACCTTTTTTAACCGCTTCCACGGCACTGGGTATGTCCCCGTAACCTGTCATGATGAGGAAAGGGATACGATATCCATGTGTATTCATCCATTCCAGCAGTTCCACACCGTTACTTCCATTAAGCCGAAAATCTGATAATACCAGATCCACTTCATGATTACCCAAAAATTCCATCGCGGCATCCATTGATAATACATAGCGGGCATTGATGTCGTTTTTCACCAGCCAGTTTGTAGTGGTACGCGCATATACACGGTCATCCTCTACTATCAATACGGTTTCCATATACTTTTTCCTTTATTTTTTTCGCTTTCTCTACGGCCTGTTCTACGGTCTCAATCACTTCTTTTATTTTTTCGTCCGATACCCCGTCCCATTTTTCGGAAGGCATAGAAGCCATCTCTTTCAGTTCACTTCGGGGAATATTTATACGGATCATTTCCCAAAGTGGTGCGGCCTTGTGTATAATACTTCTCAGCTTCACGTAATTCTTCGTGGAAAAAGCGTTCCGCATTCCAGAAAGTTCCTCGGTGGTGTCTTCTATAAAAATATCCAGCATTTCCACAATATCTTTCTCGCCTTCCATGATAGCCGTAAAATCCGGCCTATCTATTCGTGAAACTGCCGCCAGCAGCTCCTCCTCTGAGAAAGGTTTATGTAGACAGTCTGAAAAACCTGCGGAAAGGTACTTTTCCTTGTTGTCGGAACATGCCGTAACAGCTATGACCGGAACCTCTCTTACCTGGGGGATATGCGAGTTTCTCAGCAGTTTAAGGACCGAAAAACCGTCTGCACTAGGCATCTGTATGTCGGTCAGCAGGAGAGTATACTCCTGCTTTTTCAGACAGTTCATCAGTTCCCGAACATCCGTGCAGCAGTCACAATGAATCCGGATGCGGGAGAACATCTTCCGGGTGATTCCCAACTGGATGCGGTTGTCATCCATAACCAGCACACGGATACTGCCGGATAGTTCATGGGCCGGAAACACTTTTTCTTCCGGACAAGCGCACTGTTTGACCAGTGGCACGGGAAGGAAAACGGAGAAACGGCTGCCTTCACCGGGGACGCTTTTTACTTCTACACGACCCCGTATTTCAGATACGAGCCGGGCCGTGATCGCAAGTCCTAGTCCAAACCCAGGAATATTGCATGCACTGTCCAGCCTTTCAAATGCCCCGAATATCCGTTCTTTCTCCTCTGAACTTATTCCCACGCCTGTATCCCAGACAGAGATGTGAAGTTCTCCATACAAATATTCAACCTCAAGGCATACCTCGCCGTGGAGTGTAAACTTCAACGCGTTGGACAGCAGGTTATCGGTTATCTGCCGGATATGCGAACCGTCACAGCAGACGGTGGTGTCCAGACCGGAGAAGGACACGGTAAATGCCAGTTCCTTCTGTCGGGCGGCAAGACGATAGCTATCCGCAATTTCCTCAAACAGGGTTTTCAGGCTAAAGAGCGTATCATTAGAACGGACACCACATTCATCTATCCGATGATATTCCACCAGCGTGTTTATTAGGCCGAGCATGTAATCAGCCGAGTGTAGGATGTTGTCCAAATAGCCGGTCCTGCAGCTGACATCGCTTTCCGAGAGCAACAGCTCCGTACAGTTTTTGATAGCCGCCAGCGGGGCACGTAGGTCATGGGCAACCGAGGCCATCAATTTCTTGCATGAGAGGAGCAGTTCCCTGTTCCGCCTGTCAGATTGTTCAAGCTCCCTCTCGTACCGGTGACGGCGGTTCAGGTCCCGATGTACGATAGTGTACAGCATAGTCGTCAGCAGGGAGACGAACAGAGCAAGGCCAGCTACCATATAGTAGGAGTTGTCCCGTTCAAGGACAGAGGTCTTATAACGTGCGGTAAAACGCTCGTTGTTCTCTCGCTCAAATTCGGAGATCATGCTGTTCATCCTCCCGTTCAGTTCCACACTACTGACATATAGACTGTCCATCTGTGCCAACAACCGGGTCTGCCTTTCAGCCTGTTCTAGAACGACCCTTTCATTTAGGGAACAGAGCATGCGTGTTATTATCTCGGTTGGAGAAGTGGCGGACAAGGATTGTCGTTTACGTTCGGTCTCTTCCCTCTGTTGTAGATAAGTGGATTTGTTCTCTTCTTTACGAAAGATATCCCAAACACTTCTTTTCTTTTCTGGAGTATTTCTTTCACCGACTCTCAGGAAAGCCATATTTTCCTTTTGCCACGCAGCCTGTTTCCAGGCTTTCGATACAATAAACGGGATGCTTTCCTGCACAATGTCACCTATACCTTGCAGTTCATTGAAGGTATGCATCGCCTTAGAAAGAAGGAGTTCCTTGTTCCAAAGCAGAAAACACAACGAGTCAATATGGCTTTTCTGTAATGGGGTATGGACATATTTTTTCAGAAGTTGCAAGTTGTCGCAAACTCTATGCCGTATGCGGCTGTATTCCCTCAAATCATCATTATCCCATGTAATGGCAATCTCTGCATAGATGGAGAGGTCTAGCAGGCCGATGTAACTCTTTTCAGCCAGAAGGCGTATCACTACCAACTCCTCTTCTTCCTTACGCAGCGTATGTCTTTTCATCTGTTCCTGACGGAACTGATAAACAATGAATGCCGACAGTAGGACCAAGACGACATAGCCGAAAAATATTTTTAACTTTAACCACATGATAGCACTAATTATAAATTTCACTCACGAGTAGAATAGATTTTTTACAATCAGACGGCATTGATTTCACATTTCAAGATGACTACGATGTGAGGAACTAGCGAAACGATATACTCTAGCAGAGATACGGTTGCAGAATATAAAAGCGGTACAGCAGAAAACCATAAAAGAAGCAACAAAGAACATAACAAAGAAAATCATCGGAAGCATGAAAAGGATATGGGTCTATAAATCGGATAACCGACAAGAAGAGAAAACGGTTATCCGGTACATTCTTTTGGTATGTTCGCCAACAAAATCGTCAACTTGCTTGCCCCTCTTTATGAAGTTGTGTATAACAATATCTATAAAGAGGGGGCATTAATCTTTGCTAAAGTAGTTCTTCATGTTTTTAGTATAAGCATTCTGTTTATTTGCTCTGTATTATTACCGCTCCACCTAATCCAACATGAGCATTCATCGTATTGTTAAGTAGAACACGAAGTTCACATACTGTCCTTATTGTTGGAAACTCTACTTTGAAATCTCCTTCGTTCATGGTATCTTTCTTCCCCAATAGTTTACCGTTCAGCCATACTTCTGCTTTTCCAGTCACTTTTTTAAAGAGAATAACTCCACCGGATTTTTGGTAAGGTTCGGACAATTTAAAATTTGTGTGCCAAATTACATACTTGGCATTCTTCAGCACCATGGTATTGCCTGTAGTAATAGCCTCCCAAGTATTCATATCATTATCGGCAATCTTACGATTCAAGTCCGGTCTATCCATGGAAAAAGGAGAAAAGAACCATTTGTCCAATATCACTTGTTGGTGTTCTATCGCAACGAAAGCTGGAAGAATAACTTGATTGACTGGAATTGTTAACGTAGCAGGTTTCAAGCCAGTAGCAGCGGCGGTAAGATACACTTCACCTGCCCCCTCTTTCGCTTGAATGATGACTTGGGCCAAGCCGTTGAACAGACTGCGTTTATTACCTTTCTCGGGCTCATGACTGTTTGGATTACCATTGCCTAAACCGATAATTTTAGCAGGCCCGTTGATAGAAAACTCAATTATATCCTGAGCAGTAGGTACATGCCGTCCTTTTGAATCTACCACTTCTACAGTTATAGGTATGACATCCCGACCATCACCAGCCAAACTCTTACGATAAGGGGTCAACTTTATCTGTACAGGGTCTTTGGTAGTCTCCACCTTCGTGTGCGATACTACCTTGCCGTTCTTGTAACCGATGGCTTCCAGCTTGCCCGGCTGATAGGGTACCATCCACATGTTCATGTCATAAGGATCTACCTGCTGCTCGGAAACCGTCTTTCCGTTCAGTACTAGTTTAACCTTATCGGCATTACTGAACGCCATCACCTTGATGAGCTTTCCGATAGAGTCGGTCGGCCAATTCCAATGCGGAATCAGCTCCAGTATAGGTTTGTCTTTCCGCCATTGAGCCTGATGCAGATAATAAGCACTCTTAGGAAATCCGCAAAGGTCCATGATACCAAAGAAAGAACTGACAGAAGGCCATACGAAAGGTGTAGGTTCACCATGATAGTCAAAACCTGTCCAATAGAAGCAGCCTGCCATCCAGGGGCGCGTATGCACTTCCTTCCAGGCACGGCGATGCGTAGCGCCCCAATCGGCTGCTGCCGAATCGTACGAATCAATAATGTTTTTCGATCTATCTGTCCGGTATTCCCCTCTCACGATAAAAGCAGAACCATCCTCCGAACTGGTTAATGGTAAGTCCGGGCTTTTGGCGTGGAAACGGTCGTAACTGCCTATCTGATAGTTAAAGCCACCCACATCTACAGCCTGCGATACATTGTATTTCGAGAAGAAGCCTCCGTTCATGGCTGCTGTAACCGGACGGCTGGTATCCAGTTCCTTGACCGCAGCACTCATGCGACGCACCATCTCATAACCGTTCTCAGTGCCCTGCATCGGTTCCTCATTGAACACCGACCATAGGATGACGCTAGGACAATTACGGTCACGGCGCACCAACCACTGTAACTGGCGCACATACTCCGGAGAGGTGTTGAATAAACGATTTTCGTCTAGTACCATGATACCCATGCTATCGCACATGGCCATAAACTCCTTGGAAGTGGGATTATGGGCTGCACGATAGGCGTTCACCCCCATCTCTTTCAACTTGCGCAGGCGAAACTCCCATAAGGCATCTGGCATAGCTACTCCCACACCTGCATGATCCTGATGGTTGCACACGCCCTTTATCTTGATATTTTCACCGTTCAGCCAAAATCCGGTATCCTTATCAAAACAAATGGTACGGAAACCGCAAGAAGTGGTTACTTCGTCCATCACCTTTCCATTTTGCCTCACCACACTCTTAACTTTATAGAGAATCGGGCTGTCCGGAGACCATAATTGCGGGTCTTCAACTGTCAGTTTCATCTTGGCCACCCCTTCCTTCAAAGCGCCCACTTCTATGGAAGCCTCTCTTATAGCCAGCTTTGTGCCATCGGGAGCATAGAGCGACACCTCCACTTCCCCCTCAGCAGGAAATTTTCCTGAATTATACAAAGAAATCTCAGCAGGAATTTCCCATTGCTCGTTCTCTTTCTTTACCGGATGAGCAAACACACCATCGGTGATTATGTGCAGTGGAGAACGTTTCAGCAGCCACGTATGACGGTATATCCCCGCCCCTTCGTACCACCAACCTTCCTGAGCATCAGCATCCACACGAACAGCTATCGTATTCAAGTTATCGCCATATGTGGCATATGGAGTAATGTCAATGTACATGGAAGTGTAGCCACACCAGTTACGGTGAAGTACTGTACCGTTTACCCAAATAGTGGCATGTGTGGATATCCCGTCAAACTGTAACTCAAGGTGTTTCCCTTTGTCTTCGGGAGACAGTCTGAACTTACGGCGATACCAGCCGAATCCACGATGGTAATACCCTTGAGACAGGTTAGCGGTAGAGTCCACCCTGCCTTCAATAGCCCAGTCATGTGGAAGATCTAGTATTCTCCACGAAGTATCGTCATAGCCAGTTGAAGCAGCTCCGCTTACACGCCCGGCCTTGGCATTCCGATACGTCTCATTATGCCCTTTTATCACTGGAAAAGGAATATCTCCTTGATGGAAACGCCACCCTTTATCCAAAGAAAGCACTTCACGTTTAACCACTTTCTCCTGTGCATAGCTTATACAACCAAGAGAAACTGCGCATAAAAAGAAAAAAAATCTTCTGAATATTTTCATGGTTATATCAAATTATATCAATTCATCTACTCCTTTTGTCAGTTCTCTGTTGGGTTAATCTTCTCTTCAGACACTTTCTGGACTCGCTTTGGGCGATATTCTATCTCCCTTGGTATTCCGTTTGGGAAAATCTTTTTCTCAATCTCTGTCCTATTGTTTTAATGGCGTTATTATAAATACACCATAACAAAAAGCATGGAGGATATTCTTAACTTTTTTTAATCGTAAAACCATATAATAAATCAACCATAAAGAAAAAGCATCTTCATTCTTCAGGAGTTAATTTACCTTACAGTGATTTTTATATTAATAAAGGAAGAAGAGAGGTTTATGAAAGCATAAAAGCAGGTATTATTTGACAATTTTTACCCGATTTGTCCTTTCCTGTAGGAAACGGCTTTGATTCTTATCGACCATCCTTTTCAGACAAAGAAGAGAAATATAAATAGAAAATCCATCTTATTCTATCCAAAGTAAAGAATTGTTATTTGTTACAGTCTCAACAGTTTTCCAAAATATTTTTTCATATTGATAAATAATTAGGACACCAATCTGGATATAATATTTGTAAAAAGAATTCAGATTGGTGTCCGATAATTCATAAAAATTCGTTGTAAACTAAAAATTCAGAATTTCAAATACTCTTTTTTAAAGTACGTCTAAAGCATTCATTGACTATAGCGAACCTTTTTATCTTTCTATATTCAGTGTAATTTTCCACAATAGGTGATAACACTTTGTGGCAAGAACTGTAAAATATATCCTTGTTTTTGGATTTCAACTTTTCTTTCCGACCATCGCTTGTCAGCAGTAGTAGTATAACTCTTAAGTGACTCTTTTACAACTTCTCCACCGTCAAAATAAAGCTGACAAGTCAGAGATTGCCTTGTTGGATTTACTACTACTACTGTAAATTCATCACCATAACGGAAAGATGATACACATATTTCTTTGGGTAATCCCTTCAAGAAATTTCCCATACCTCGACTGCCTCGTGGAATATAACGTGTATAGTTGCCAAACGTGTCATAACGTTTGGTTCGCATGAAACTACCTTCATGCTGATCCAGTACAATAAGGCTCTCATTGGTAGTGGTAGGTTGTGCCCCTAGCCACCAGATGATAGCACTGACTTTTGCATCCATCAGATAGTCATGAAAGGTTATGGCCCAACGTAATCCGTCTGTCATCGAAACATCCAGTGGAGTGATGTCGCTGATCTCAGTAACCCACATTGGGATTCTCCGTTTTACGGCTTCTTTGAATGGAACTATGGGGGTGCGCCTCAGCTCTGCAGGAAACGGTATCGTATCGGGTAACACATAGCCATGACCAGCTGCAATGATCCGATTTTCGGATAACTCAGTATATGTTTGCAGTATTTCATTAACAAAATCAGCTGATGAAATCATCTTCAAACGGTCACATACGGTAGACCAAGCAGGGTTCTCACCGAAAATCACCTTTACTTCGAGATTCCTGCGTTGCAGGGTTGGCAACAGATGTTGCTGGATAAAGTTGCCCATTTCTTTGGGAGACCATAAACAAGAATTCCAAGGGGCTGCATAACCAGGCTCGTTGGAAGGTGATACGGCATAGACTGGAATACCAGCTTTGTTATAAGCTTCACAAAAGTCTGCTAAATAGTTTGCATAATGTTGGTAATGCTCATTTTTCAGACGTCCTTGGGAAGCAGGATAGGACGTGGTAACATGATTACCCTCTTTCATCCAAGCAGGGGGACTCCAAGTAGAGAAAGTAAACAATACTTGGGGATATTTCTGCCGTACATAAGAAGTAAGCCAAAACTGCCCTCTACGAAGCAGGTCATTGCGTTCCAGTATGTCGGCTTGCCGTGCCACCCGTAAGCTTGTATCTGCTGCTGTTGCGAAATCCACCTGATGCTCATCTGCCGCATAGTGAGGAAAGATTTCTCCCCGGAGAATATTGGCCTGCAATCCTTCAGGGGAAAAAAGAGCGTCAAGCACCTTCTTTCGTTGCGGGAACACGAATACATCGTCTGCCCAGTCTGCCTCACCAACGCCAAAGCCATCGATTGTCTGGTACAAATCGTTACAGCGCAGGGTTATGGAAGCAGAGGGTTGAGCAGAGAGGAAAATCCCTCCCTGCAATATAATACATGCCAATATTAGCTTTAAATACATTTGAGTGTCCATATGCATTATTTCTTATTGAACCGAACCTACATAAGTCACGATGCTCATAGCAGGTATTGTTATAGGATAGGTATTGGACTCTCCTCTGGCAATTATTTCTTCCTTCCAATTCTGATTGGCATCCGTCATATAAGCTTTTAGGTCGCCTTCAACACTACCACCTTCCACTTGTAGATTTGTTGTAATAGAATCGTTAGATTTATTTACCACAATCATAGTATACTCTTTATTGTTCTTGAATGCAGTAAGTAACAGCTTTCCATTGGTTGAAACAGGCTTGTCTGTACCAATCTGCCTACTACCAACTTTCACATAACGCGTATAATTACCATAGGCATAGAACCTTTTTGGAATTTGGTAATCGCCTTGTTCCAATTTGATAAGGCTCTCGTTAGTATCAGTATATCTCGCTCCCGTCCACCAACATACAGCATTGACATGGGCATTGGTCAAATATTTATGGAACACTTCAGCCCAGTGAACAGCATTATCCATGGAACCATCGTAAGTGTCAAGAGCTGAACTGATTTCCGTCAACCAAACTTTCAATCCTTGATCTACAGCCTTATCATAGGGTACAATAGGAAACTCATAGGGGATATGTGGAATATTATAACCATGTCCTGCTGCAATATCCGCATATTTAACAACATCAGGGTTGGCATCCATCACATTTTCCACATATTTCTTGGCAGACACGACATTAAAAGCACCAAGTACCAGCGTAGACCATTGTGCCAATTCTCCGAAAATGATTTGCGAATTCATTGACTGTTTTTCAAAAGTTGGTCCCATGTAATTGGCTATAAAGTCCGCCAACTGCTCAGGTGTCCATTTACATGAATTCCAATCAGCCTCGTAGTTTGGCTCATTAACCGGTGAAATGGCATAAATATCCATTCCCGCTGTTTGGTAGGCTCGTACGAATTCAACAAGATAGTCTGCAAACATTTGATAATACTCAGATTTCAACCAGCCATGTGATGCAAAGTTATCGGAAGTGATGTATCCGTCTTGCTTCATCCACGCTGGAGGACTCCAAGTGCTGAAAAACAATTTATCTATATGATACAGTTTTTTGGCTTGCTGAGTCACCCACAATTGTCCAGTCCTTTTCAGCTCATTGACATCCGCCTGTTGAAAATAGGGGTCACTGAGCGGCATATCAGTTTTCACATCTGTACCAAATGAAGTATCCCCCTCATTCATCCAATAATGAGGGAAGACTTCTCCGCGTAGAATGCTCACATCCAATCCATCCTTACCAAAAAGCAAATCCATGATTTCATCTCTTTTAGGATGCGTAAAGATGTCGGCCGCACAATCTGCTTCAGCAATACCAAAGCCATCCAACTCTTGCCCTTCTTCATTCCATTGTATCACTACGTTTTGCGTAAACAGCCCACGTGTTTCGGTTGCAGTTTCATCTTGAGCCATCATCTCAAGCTCATCATTTTGAGAACAAGAGAAAAACAAGCTCAACAGCATTGTTAAATAAAAATAATTTTTCATGATACATTTCATTTGTGTCCTGTTAAAATCAAGACAGGTTAATAAATAAACGATTATTAAATAATAGATAAAATAGCCCTTTGAAATAATTGGAGTCGGTCTTGTCTTATAGAATAATTCTTATAAGAAATCTCTATCTATCAATAAAGCACTAAGAATCCGTATTGGACGATTCAGTACTATATTATATTTCCAATATATAGTTATTAAACTAGGGGATGCTCAGAAATGTGGAGAGTTGAAAAAGAATGGATTTATTTTGATTCATATGTAACCATAAATCCAAAATCTCTTTATTTCATAGAGCCACTCAATCAATTATATTTCAAAGAACTATTTTATCTATTTTGCTGGAATAAACAATAAATGTTTTTAAGCCGTCAAAATCCTATCTTCATTTGAATTATTCATCAACATCCCACCATATTCGGGTATTCACATTGTCTGGTCCTTGCTGTTGGACAGCCTTTTCTACGTTCACCCTATTGATGGTATATTCATCTGTAGCATAAGTTAGTCGCCTGGGAATCTGTCCATTGCTCTCATTTCCCAGATACTGGGTAGGTGTCAGTTTAGGATAGCCGCAACGACGCCAATTCGCATAGCTTTCATATCCATTCATAAAAGTGGTTACCCAATATTCTTTGCCCAATACTTCCAGTTTTTTTTCTTGGGTTGCCGCATTCTCAAAAAGATTCTGTTTCAAATAAGCGTTTATCCGCTCTTCCGGGATACTTACTCCATAAGCTTCTTTCTGTTCCTGCATGGAAAGGCGTACGGCTTCCTTGTACAGTTCATTAGGATCACCCTTTACCCAGTTGCGCAAAGCGGCTTCTGCCTGAAGCAGTTTACTTTCACTTGGCATCAAAAGTAAGGTAGGGGCATCTTCACGTAAAATTACTTGGGTATTGAAGTTGGAATAATCCTCTATCTTGCCCGTATAGCTGGGACAAGTGCTGATTGTGTTCTTATCATAACCGTTAGGAAGTCCTTTCTGAAGTTCCGGAACGCTATTCCCGTCCTTAAGCGAACAGAATACTGAAATTCTCGGGTCTTGGGTACTTTTCAGATGTTCCATGAAGGTCTGGCTGATTTTCACTTTATCCTGTCCAATATAGTCGTCTTTCTGAAAGCGTAACGCTACCGGATTCTTGTCATCATCGCGACCACCGGCAATGTGTTTCACACGACACATATCTTTCGCTTCACTCATGATACCACCGTCAATGGCCGCTTTGGCTGTGGCTCCGGCTAGTTCAGGGTTCACCTTACTGAGTCGCATGCCGATGCGGAGCAGTAACGAATTACCGAATTTTTTCCACTGGTTGATATCTCCATTGTAAAAAAGATCACCTTCGATGCCCGGCTTTTCCGTACTCAACAAGCCGATGCCCTCTTTCACCTGTTCTATCATATCTATATAAATGGACTCTTGGTTATCATATTTCGGCTTATAGATATTCTGGTAGAAAGCGTATCCGGCCTCACTGTAAGGCACATTTCCATAAAGGTCTGTCATCCGTTGGAACAGGAAAGCGCCCCATATCTTAGCTACAGCCAGCATGTTCTGGTATTCAGGCTTTTGAGAAGCCTGATATTCCATTTCACGCCAGTTTTTAATAGCAGTACTATAGAAGTCCAAAAAGTAGGAAGTAGCCGGAGCCTGCATCATATAATACTTGTCACCCACTCCGGCTTCGGTGCTTTCCAAAGAAGCGGTTTGTTGTACCATCATCATGCAACAACCTATCTGCATGTTCTTGGTATGACCGTCCACACTAGTATTCAATTGGGTATAGGTCAGCAAAGGACCGGGCTTTATAAATGTACTTTCATTAGGATTAGTGTTTTTCTCCTCAAAATCGCAGGCAGTCAGTAATGTGCCTGCTGCACAGATTAATACAGTTCTAAAATATCTTCTTAACATGGCATTCCTGTTTTAAAATTTCACATTCAAATTGAAACCGATGCTGCGGGTTGCCGGCATTCCATAGGATTCAAATCCCTGCCCATTGCCGATGTTCAGCATGGCTTCCGGATCTACCAAAGGTACATCATCATAGATATTCCAAAGGTTGCGTCCTACCACAGCCAGAGAAAGGGATGACATGCCCAATTTCTTGACCCATTTTTGTGGGAAGGTATAACCGAAGGAGAGTTCACGGAGTTTTACAAAAGAAGCATCATACACGAATTCTTCCGTAATACCTGCCATAGCCATATAATATTTCATCGCTTCCGCCTTTACATCATTCGGAGTCTTTCCGTCAGCCTTTACACCTTTCCCTATTACACCTCCTTCACGTCCGGGCAAGGTACCTACATGACGGCCAAAACTATACATATGTGCATTGGTCATAGAATAGATGTCACCACCAATTTTCGCATCAATCAGAATATTAAGAGAGAATCCTTTATAATTGAAACTGTTGCTAAATCCCAATGTGTAGGGGGCAACCGATTCACCCAACTTTTTGATGCCGCCTTTCATGGGCAAACCATTGTCATCATACATAATCTCGCCTTTGTCGTTACGCTTGTAGGACTCCCCTTTGATAATTCCATAAGGCTCACCCACTTCGTGGTAAATGAAGGCGGGGCCACAATTGTCACCATCATGACCTGTACGGGCTGTTTCCAAAATGAATTCGTCTATTTCATCGGTAATCTTCTTCACTTCACTCTTGTTGTATGAAAAATTGAAAGAAGTGTTCCAGGCAAAGTCTTTTGTCTTCACGGGTACAGCTGTGAGCAGGAGTTCCACACCATGGTTGTGTACTTTACCTGCATTAATGCGTACACCTTTATAACCGGATGCAAAGGATACTCCGGCATCTACAATATCATCCCTAGTATTACGTACATAGTAGGTAAAATCTATACCGATACGGTTATTGAGAAAACGGGCATCCAAGCCTATTTCATATGCACTTGAGGTCAATGGCTTCAGATTGAGATTCGGAACAATGGATGGGCTGACGGAACCAATCGGCTGTCCGTGGAGTTTCTGATTGAATACGTAAGTCAATCCTAAATTATAAGGGCCTACTGCACCTCCAGACTGTGCCCAAGAACCGCGTATCTTCAAATAAGGGATCCATTCCGGCAGTTTCATGGCCTCACTGATGATGAATCCGGCACCAACGGAAGGATAGAAGATGTGATTGGCGCTTTTCTTCCCTTTATAAGACAAGGCGGAGAACCAGTCGTTTCTACCGGTGAAGGTCAAGTAGAGCATGCTACGGTAGGAGAACTCCATTTGGCCGAACAAGGAGTTGATGTAGCTCTCTGAACGTGAGCTACCTCCAGTAGTTACAGTACTGTTACCCATGGCATGAAAATCCGGCTGTATGAAGCCTTGTCCATTGGCTGTAGTTTGATTGTACCAAGTTCCCATGGTATTCCACCCAAGAAAAGCATCTATACTGAACAGATTGTTGCGAAAAGTATTGGTATAGCCGGTAATGGCTTCTGCATTGAATTCACCGTTATAGATGGAGCTGTTTGACATAGCTCCGTCCGTATCTACGGCTGTACCGTATGGAGTGATTGATTCACTTCTGCGATTGATCATGTCGCCGCCAAATTTTCCGCGCACGTACCAATTGGAGGTAAAGTTGTACTGTGCCTCGATAGAACCGATTACGCGGTCTTTGCTGTCCTTGTTACTATGGTTATATGCAATGAAATATGGATTGCCAATGTAGGTTTGTCCGGTCGGCAGGAATTCCATGCCCTTGTCGTTAACCCTTCTTTCCAATAAACGCACGTCAGTGTTCGGTGACAGCATGAACAGGGTGGCGTTGGCATTGGAAGTTAGGTCTCCCAATCCCGGACGGTTTTTGGCACGTTCACGTACATACATCACATTGGCCTTGAGTGTGAGGTGCTCGTCCAGTTTGGATTGCACGCTCAGGGTAATATTGTTGCGTTCCAGTTTGGAATTTGGCATGATGTCGTGAAACCGTTGGTCACCGGCCGCTACACGGAACTGCACCTTTTCCGTACCGCCAGATACAGCTACGTTATTTGTCAATGCCCAAGCATTTTCATAGAAGTTCTTGAAGTTGTCCTTACCAGAAGCTATGTAAGGACGGCGTACACCGTCGAATTGCATTACATCTTTGCCGTCCAGTTTACTACCAAATGACAGCATATTAATTTGGGAGGCCAGTGTCGGGGCAATCTTATCTACCAGTACGGGAAGCATGGATTCAGGCAAGCCGTTCTGCTGAATCTGCTGCATAGCCACACCGTAGGCCATCTGTTCGGCATTGGCGCCGGTAGATCCTGCACCATATTCCCATTGCAGGTCATCGTTTTTGAAAACAATGTGTTCATTGGTATAGGAAAGGTTATATTCCACTTTCACTTTGCCGACGGCACCTCGTTTGGTCGTAATGACAATAGCACCGTTGGAAGCACGCGAACCATATAAGGCAGCTGCCGTACCACCTTTCAGCACAGACATGCTTTCAATGTCCTCGCTGTTGATGGAAGAGATACCGTCGCCACCGTCAGCTCCTCCCCACATATTGGTCTGTCCGTAGTTAGTGTTGTCCATTGGGATTCCATCAATGACATACAACGGCTGGTTGGAGCCATTTAAAGAACCGTTGCCACGAATGATGATCCGGCTGGAGCCCATCACACCTGAAGCAGGTTTGGAGACATTAACGCCGGCAACTTTACCAGCCAAGCCTGTAGCCAGATTAGCCACTTTCACACGGTTCATTTCCTCTCCCTTCACCTCAGTTACGGAGTAGGCCAGGGCCTTCTTTTCTTTGCGTATACCCAAGGCTGTCACCACCACTTCATCTATGGCCACATCACTTTCTATCAAGATAACGTTCAATGGTTTGCGTTCCGCTTTAACCTGCACGGATTGATAACCGATGTATGAAACCGTCAACAGTTGTCCTTCCAAAACTGGAAGACTGAAGTTGCCGTCCATGTCAGTGATGGTACCGGTGGAGGTACCTTTTACCTGAATGCTAGCACCGATGACGGCTTCTCCGTCAGAGTCCGACACCCTTCCTTTTACGTGTATGGACTTTTTCTTGGAATCAGCCTCTCCTTTCTCGGCTTGGACGCTGACCAGGACAGTATTCCCCTTACGTTCAAAACGCAATCGGGTTTGCCGTCCAATGGCATCCAGTGCTTCTTTCAAAGAGACTTTTGGAAGTTCCAGAGTCACTTCTGGTACCTGATGAATGGTTTCGTGGTCATAGAAAAATTTAACCCCGGTCTGCTGGGTGATTTGCGCAAAGACTTGCTCTATATTCAGATTTTTCACTTGCAGGGCCAAGCTGCTTTCATTCTGTGCATAGACTTTCATCGGAATGACCGATAAACATGCAAATAGTAAAAAAATTAAAAAAGGACAGGAATAGGTGCTCTCCTTTGGGAAAATAGGATTAATATTCATAGCTTTGTGAGCTTTAATTATTAGATTTAAGTTGTTAAAGCAACGGATACGCTGTCATATCAACGGCCAAATCGACAGGCAGGGTACCGGATTGGGTAAAAGTTTCCCTTTGGGAAGCTTTTACTTTTTTGAAAGATAACTAAGCGGATGATGTCATAAGCATTCTCATTTTAAAGGTTCACATTCATTTATAAAGTACAATGTTTTCCCCCTCCTTTTCATACTTGATGCCGCAAATATAATGCAACGATTCCAAAATGGATTCAAGGTTCTGGTTGTCATGTTCACCAGATATAAGATTATCGAATGGCTGTCCTTCACGAAAAGAAATGCGACAATGGTATCTTCGTTCCAGTTCTCTGGCTACATCTACCAATGGGGTCTGATGGAAGTACAGAGCACCTTTTCTCCATACAGCTATCTTGTTTCCGCATCTTTTCAGTTTACTGTATTCACCAGATTGTCGATTTAGGTAAATTTGTTCCTGCTTTTTCAATCGGATATGATCTTCAGGCAGTTTCACTTGCACCTTTCCACTTTCAACTTCTACGGATTGTATCTGGTCATGAGAATATGATTTCACATTGAATTCCGTACCCAATACCTCTACTTGAAAATCATCTGTTTGGACTTGAAAAGGCTTTTGGGGATTAGGCTTTATTTTGAAATAGGCCTCTCCGTTAAGGTGCACTTCCCGTGTGTTACCGGCAAATTCGGTCGGATATTGTAGTTGCGAACAAGCGTTCAATACAATTTGGCTGCCATCTGGCAAGGTCAGTTCTTTTTTTTCACCAAAACTGGTTTCTATTTGGGTCATAACAATGTGTCGGATCTCCCAATATTGTTTCAAAGAGATACCTCCCATAATCAATAGAATGGATGCGGCAATACCTGTAGCTGTATAGAATAGCCGTTTTGCCAACGAATAGTTGCGCGGTTGCACCTTCTTGAGCAAAGCTTCCGCTTTGCTATACTGTTCCTTATTCGGGTCAGAAGTACTAGAGTAGCCCCCTGCTTCTTCCCAAACTTCGGCTGCTAACTCCTCCAAAATTCCCTGTTCGTCAGCACGATGTAAACTTTCAGTTATCTTTTTAACTTCTTGACTACTATAAGTGCTGTTTAGGTATTGGCGTATAATCTGTTTTTCTTGTTCTTTTTCCATCGTCTGTCCATTGTTTTTAATGGTGTTATTATAAATACACCATAACAAAAGAAACGGAGGGTGTTCTTAACTTTTTTTTGCAATAAAAACTATACAATAAATCAACAATAGAGAAAAAACACCTTTTTCTTCCGAAATTAATTCACCTTACAATGCCCCTTATATTAATAAAGAAAGACAAAGTATTTATGAGAATATAAGAGCAGGGGATTATTCGGTAATTTTCACTCGGTTTGTTCTTTCCAACAAGAAACGGCTTTGATTCCAGTGAAAAGGTTTATATTCATTATTTTTCTTGAGAATATTGCGACGAAATATCAATCCGTCCACTGATTTGGCATAAAGGATTGGGGCATCGAAAGTATCAAATTCGTTTTCTTCAATCAGGATACTTCCCTCTTTACCGCCGTGGAAATATTGCTGTTGTCCCTTCAAATTGGGTATTTCAGGATAGATGGAAATAATAGCGTTGGTGAACTGGAACTGGTTGGTCAGCGCATTGATGAAACAGTTTTTGCGGATGACAACATTACGGCAGGCACCAGTTTCATACCATCCGTTACAATCACCACATAGAAGAATTGCAGCCCCTGAAGTATGGTCGAAAATATTGTTTTCTACGAGCACTTTTTGTGGGGTACTGAACAAAGCACCCCGTGCTCGGTTATTGCGTATAATATTATCTCTGAATTCTACTTCCGGTGTCCAAGTGAGATTTTCGATCCCGTATCCTTCCTGTTCATTAATTTGCGAATCAACGGGATTGCAGAAGGTGATTTTGAATTCACGGAAACCGTTTGTATTATTTAGAGTGATAGGCGAAATGGCAGCGATACTGTTAGGCTTTCCAACAATATCCATTGTGTTGGAGCGAATAAAATGAATACTGTCACCCGGTTCGCCCCATTTAAATCCCCATGACTGGTCATGCATGTAACGTCCAATGAGGGTATACTCGTCAATCCGTTTTGTCACCTTCAAATAGGTGCCATGTATGTTGATAGCATCGTCCATCATACTTTCGTACAGTCCATTGCGGGATATTATTTTCCCTTTACAACCAGAGAAATGTGTAGCATCGGCTTGGGTAGTGAAATAACGTGGATCATCCTTCCCCTTCAAGCAAACACAGAAAGCATGAAGAGTGATGTTTTCGCATAATTGTGCAAGTAGTCCCATTCCTTCAGCATAATGTACTTTTACATTATCCAATATGGTATTACGATTATGATGGAGAAAAATACCGGGAGCAGGCCGGTACCAAGTACGCATAGCTATTACAGTGCCGGGTATGAGACGGCTGTCTTTCCAGTACGGAGCAGTAAGAGTACCCTCTTTGGTGGCGGTCACTCCTTTCGTGGAAAAGGAAAGGTCGCTAGTATTGTAGACGATATGGCGCTTTTCTTTTTCAAAAGCGATACCTGTTGTTGGTTGCGCATACCACTCTTTTCCGTAGGTTTCAAAAATGGAATCTTTGGAAATGCGCCACTTTACCCAAGGGGCAGGCTCAAAAGTCATGCCCTTTTCCGCATCATTTTCTATTATGCGGATTTGGCTGATGTGGGGATTTGCAAAGTCAATACTGAAATTGCGCAAGGTACAGTTTTCTGAATTAAGCAGTGCCAATGGCAACATCCGTCCGTGAAAGATAAATTCAGCTCCGTTACCTTCCAGCGTAAAGTGCTTAAAGTCCTTTAGCTCAATACCTACTTTTTTGGGGTTGGTCTGATCATGGTTGGAAATATAATAGGTACGTACCGCTGCATCTGTTTCATGAAAAAAATACTTCCCTTTCGTGAAGCGCAGGATAATACTATCTCCCGGATTGCATTCAGTCTTAATGCGATTGACAACTTGTTGCAGGATGGGGCTTGCATTCTTCTTGCTATTAGCTTTCAGCCCCATTCGGGCAAGGTCGTAGGTGCGTATGGCACTGTTTACATTGCTTAGGCTGATTGTCATGAGGAGACAGAGGCAGGCTACTTTGCTAAAATTCATAGTGGATTAATTTAAAGATTAAATTTCGGTTTACGCTGATTTATAATCAATTAGTTTTGCTCACTCCAATTCGTATCTTGCATTGTAAATAGTATTTTAGTATTAATACAGACACTCAAGAAGAGTACAAACAAAAAGTTGTTTTTTCTAATAATACAAGGACGCTTTAGAAAATCAATGGATAAGTCTTTTTGTGAATGTGATACCTATAAATCTTCACTTTTTTTCATTCAACCACAGAATAGCATCCAATATATTTTTCATTATGGATGTAAAATGAAAAATAAAAAAACAAGGAATACATCAGATTTCACTTCACAATATTTAATGAGATAACGTCGGATGGTATACAGACATGAAGTTATATGCTCATGTACAGTGTTGACAGAAATACCCAAATTGTCAGCTATTTCTTTGTAGGACATGTGTCCTTCTCGACTTAACCTAAAAATCTCTTGTTGTCGGGGTGACAGAGCTTCGAAAGCCTTTTGTATAACCTCTTTCAAGTCTTGCGACAAAACTTTATTTTGGGTATCTTCTGTGTAATCAATGGCATGCATTCGCACATGGTCCTCCAAAATGTGTTGGCGTTCCAAACTGCGAAGCTGGTTCAATACGCGATTCTTGACTATGGTATATAAATAGGTAGAGAAAGGCACATCTACTTGAATGAACTTTCTGCCTAACCAAATGTTGGCAAAAGTATCTTGTACAATGTCCTCAGTATAAGTCGAAGATTTTAAGAATTTGAAAGCAAAAAATATGAGTTGCTCTCTGTACAAATTGTACAACTCGCAGAAAGCCTCTTTATCACCTTCTGTGAGTCGGATAATTAGTTCTTTTTCATTGTTGCGATTATTTTGCTGCATATGTTTTTCATTTTAGTTAGCAAGGTCGTTTTTAAAAGAGTCCTCAAAAATACAATTTAATTTAAATTTAAACAATTTTTCCCTTTAATTTTTATCAAAAATGATGTATATATACTTTTTTAGTACCTAAAGGTAGTAGCGGCACGTTTAGCCTAATCTATTCACTGCTTTTTCAAGTTTCGGTTGATTCAATGAACCTCTTTTTGATATTAATACCACTTCCGAATGATGGCAAGACTATTTCCCTGTGATTTCCGAATCATTTCTATCAGGTATTTGCCGGCTGCTTTTCTATAAAAGAGTGGATATACTCCATAATCATGTAACTTACACCCATAATTCGGGAATAAGAAGGGCATATACGGAAAATCTGCCCTTTCCATATCCTATTCATTAATGGATTCGTTACTTATACACCTCTGCAAATGGGAAATGGGCAGGTAATCATATATGCCTTATGGCCTTCCTTATTATTCTCCATTAACGGAATGGTACTTTTACACTTCCACAGATGGATAATTAAAAAATCCATATCAAGATGGATACTTTGATTTTCCACCTTCTATGATTTTTTACGGGATTGTTATTTCTGATGTCCAGATTCGTCTTGAGATTTCTCATATATACTAAAAGTGCTGTTCAGACAAATGTTCTGAAATTTTAAATACTGTCCATATTCCATCATCAAGTCGGGATCTACCGTATCAAGAGAAATGTCGATACTTTATTTTCAATGATACCATTTTCTCATTAATATTATAGTTCTAATAAAAATATTACCATCATTATTCAGATAAACAAAGAAGAAACTCTTTTAATGTTTAAAATTAATATAATTCATAAACTTGTTTGATTTGTATTAATTCAAAATCATCACCGAATTTAAAACGGATTTAGGAACGCTTATGCAGTTCTGCTATAAAACTAACTATCTTTTAAATGCCATTAAGTGACACCTCTTGAATCCTGCCGTATTTCAATTCTCTTTTTCCCATATAACGATTTTCCCATTTTATTTATCCCGTCAGTAGCTCCACCTTGCGTGGTTCAGGGTGCGAAGCTACGGACGGGGCCCCTAAAAATCTGCAAAGCCGCTTCGCGCCCTGCGGGTTTTGGCGAAAATTTTTCAATCCGTCCAGCCGGGCGGTTGAAAATTTTTCACCAAAAGCCTTGCATATTTTCTCCCCGTCCGTATCTGCCCCCTGAAACGAGCAAGGTGAAGCCACCGACAAGGCATAAAAAAAAAGTCAATGTTATGAAAAAGAGAATTGAAATACAGCAGGATTTGAAACGAGGCTTCGGCTCCGCTCCAACCGGCATTAAAAATTGGGTAAAGTGGTCGCCGGTCGGTTTCGTGGTCCATGTGGCGGTGCGTTTCGTATGTGCCTTTTTGGGTGGTGTGCTGCCCATGTCGGCAGTTTTGGCGGTGGTGGTTTTCCTCATCCGTTCCATGTGGCGTATCCTTTGCGTGCCTGCTCTTTTCATCCTTGTTCTTTGCGTGATACTCTGACAGAATATGAATCATTTTAAAATCAAATCATTATGACTAAAGTACATTTATTAGGAGCTAACAGAAGTTACGACAGAAGCGTTCAGACCGTTTCAGTCAATCAAGTGGTAATATTGGAAGGCTACAGCCATGACAGCTATGTTGTGTATGAAGTAAGCCGCAACGGGTGGGGAATAACCTATCATCTTGTCAATTTGCGGACATACGAGTTTCACACTTCCGACCTTATCCGTCCGTTATCGGAGAAATTCGGGATAGGCATCTATTACGATGATGCGAACCCCAGTTTTTTGGATCCGTTGGAAACAGCCGCTTTACTCACCAAGGCGAAAGAGAAGAAAGCCGAAGAAGAAAAGAAAGCGAAGGAAACAAAAGAGGAATACAACCGTATCGCCAAAATCGGTGCGGAGCGTTTGCGCCCCCTTGTCCCGACGGATGCAAAGGCGGTCATTATCGGCACACTACGGGTAAACGAGTGCGACAGCTATACGGACTATTATGACTACAGTATAGCAAGAACCGTCATTTTAGGCTTTTCCAAACATACACGCAACCTCTTTTCAGAAATGCGCAAGCATGCCGCCAATTTTGAGGGAACAGCCTATTTGGCGGAATATAACGCAGATTACGAACACCGTGAAAATTACAGCATGGGAGACGGTATGTATCTGGGCAGGAACAAGTACAGCGGTTGGACGGTTGAGAAAGAGCCTATCCACGACCTTGAAAAATTCATAGAACGGTATGCGCACACCGCAGGGGATGAAGCCAACCTTTGCATGAAAGCACCGCAGAGAAACAGCGATACGGCAGAACAATCCACAACAACCGCAGACCTTTCAACCCTCAGTCTTGAAATCGTGGAATACAGCGAGAAGGCGATTGCCGTATTCGGTGACACCAGGCCGATAAAGGACATTCTGAAAGACTTGAACGGTCTGTTCCGTGCAAACCTCACCTATAAGGGCGAAAGGCGTGCAGGGTGGATATATTCCAAGAAGCAGGAAACGAAAGTAAGGGAAGCACTCGCCACGTGCATCCGTGTATGACAGCATGAACGGCAGGGCGGAACAATCCGCCCGCCTATCAACGAACCCATAAAAAAAGTAACGACATGAGAACGGAAACAAGAACATACACCCTCTATCGGATAACCGAGTTATCCGAGGAAGCCAAAGAGAAAGCACACACCGAATGGTTGTGCAACCGATATTTTTACGGTTGGACACACGAGAACCGTCAGACCCTTGATACCTTTTGCGAACGCTTCGGCATTGTGTGCCGTAATTGGAGATATGACGCATGCAATTACAGCTATGACTACCGCAGCAGGCAGGAAGACTGCATAGACGGGCTAAACGGTTGGCGGTTGGCGGCCTATCTGATGAACAACCATTGGAACGACCTGTACACGCCAAAATATTTTTGGAAAGGGACGAAAGGACGAAAAAGCAGGATATTTGTAGATACCTGTTGTCCCCTTACGGGCTATTATATAGATAACTGTATTCTTGATCCGATTTATCAGTTCTTGAAATCCCCCACCGAAAATATCACGTTTGACAGCCTTATGAACGAATGTCTCGACAGTTTTTTCCGTGCTTGTCGGGATGATATGGAAAGCACCCGGACTTTGGAATACTTCACGGAAGAAAGCAACGCCAACGGTTGGGAATACCTTTCAGACGGAAAACCATTCAATTAATTATCAACATTTAAAACTTATCATTATGAAAACGAACAAGAAAGTACAGACGAACAGCGTACAGAAATCAGAGAAAGAAAATGCAGTAAAGGTGACCGCTTTGGCAATCATCCCGAAACCGATGACACTACTCACACCGCAGGACGTGCCCACGGCTACCGAAGTGACAGAAGCACCCGAAACGGCAACCGTTCCCACCGTTACGGAAGAAGCACCGCAGCAGGCCACTTTCAAGACACCGCTTGCAACGGCCACAGCCGAAACAGACCTTGACATCACCACCATACACCCAAGCACGGACAACCACCGCAAGACGTTCAATGACGCATCCTTGCAGGAACTTGCGGAAAGCATTCGGGAAGTGGGAATCCTGCAGGCCATTGCAGTACGCCCACGCACGGAAGGCGGTTATGAAATCATATACGGTGAACGCCGTTACCGTGCCTCATTACTTGCAGGAGCAAAGACCATAAAGGCAACCATATATAACAATGTGACGGACGATGAAGCGGAAGACATGTCGTTAAGCGAGAACTTGCAGCGTGAGCAGGTACGCCCCACTGAAGAAGCAAAAGCGTTCAAGCGGTTGCTTGAAAAGGGCAGATATGACATGTATTCACTGACCGCCCGTTTCGGACGGAGCGAGAAATATATCTATACCCGATTGAAACTGAACGAACTCTATGCGCCTATCGGTGAACTGTTGGACAATGAAACAATCACTGTCAGCATAGCCGAGGAGATAAGCACCTATGAGCCCGATATACAAAAGGACGTGTACGAGAAGCACCTCAAAGAGGGGAACGGTGAGGATTGGACGGGATATACATTGAACCTCTTCAAAAGGTACTTTGAAAAATGCTATACCACCGACCTTGGGCAATACAAGTTCGACAAGACGGAATGCAATACATGCGTACACAACGCAGCCAATTACAACCTTTTTGCCGAGCATAACGGGTGCGGACACTGCACCAACCGCAAATGTCTGGAAGCCAAGAACGCAGCCCATGTGGCAAAAGAGACGGAGAAACTTTTGAAATCCGATCCGAAGCTGGTTGTCGCACGCCCCTACTACGGAAGCCGTAACGATATGGCACTACAGAAATTGGACAAGAAAGGGCATGAAATCAAGGAACTTGACTACAACGTATCGGCAAGGGAATTCCCCAAAGCACCCGAAGCACCGAAGAAAGAGCAGTTCACCCAAGCGAAAGAGTACGAACAGGCGGTGCAGACATTTGAGCGCAGAAACGAGGAATATGCCCGAAAGGTGGAGGAACTTGACCGCATGAAGGAGGAAGGCAGGATAAAGACCTATGTAAAGGTAGGGCAGACGGAACCCGAACTCTGCTACGTGGAGATAAACAGAAAGGAAACCGCCCCCGTCACTATCGGAACATTGCAGGAAAGGGACAAGCGTTTCAAACAGCTTTCCATCGAAAAGACCGTTGCCGACACGAAAAAGATTGTCCGTGAGAACGACTATCCCGAAAGCCCGTTCACGCAGTACGAAGACGGTATGGTTTATTTCGCCATGCTTGCCCAACTTCAAAGGAGACATTTCCCGCTTTTCGGCATCAAGGACCAGCCTTTCGCATTGGACGAGAAACAGCGGATGAAAATCGTTGCCAAACTGACGGACGTACAAAAGACGGTAATCAAACGGGACTTCATCAGCCACTTCCTTTGTGAGAACGGCCACGGGGACAACAACGCATCCAAGCTGCTGAGGGACTTCGCAAACATGCACTTCCCCGACCAATACGGACTTGTCAAAGCCACCCACGAGGAAGAATATCAGAAACGGCATGAACGTTTGGAGGAAAGGATAAAGGAAATGAAGAAAGCGGAAAAGAAAGCTGCCAGGGAAGCCGAAAAACAGCAGACGACAGAAAAGACGGAAAAGAAGACCACCGCCCCGAAAACAGAGAAGCCCGAAAGCGGAAAAGCCGCCTGACCCCAAGCGGAAAGCATGTGCCGGAAACAACATCCGGCACATCTTTTTCACCGCCCCAAGAGAACAGAGGGCAGGGCCGGACGACCCCACCCACACCGCCACCGTAAAACCTTTTAAAATATCAGCGAATGAAATATATAAGAATGTTCCCGGACGTGGAGTATTCCACCGACAGGGATTTTTTCCTTGAAAATCAGATTGTCTGCATTGTAAGCAGGGAGGGCACGAAGTTTTGCAGCCTGATAGAGAACCGTCTGTTCATGCGTTCCCAAAGCCGCCATATCAGCAAGCGGATGCAGCTGCATATCATGTGTGAAATCCACAAGGAAATCTGCCGCCTTCGCTATGGCGGCGAGCCGGTGGAATGACCTGCCACACCCCACACCTGAATACTTCCTCTCAAAAAAGTCGGGCAATCCCTATGCGGTTGCCCGGCTTTTTTCTATTTTTGCAGGGTTGAATCAAAAAAAGAAGGTTATAAGATTAAAGAATTTGAATGATAACATATTAGAATAGCTTTTAGCTGTTTATTCCCGAACACGAAACGACCAATTTTAATGCAGGAGAATAAACGAGCGGAGTCCTTGTCATATCCATTGGCACGGACTTAACTCGTCTCCTGCGAGGCGCTTGGTCGTGCCTGTGTTCGGACTTGTTAAGTTCCGTGCTTTTTTCGGTACTTAACAGTAATTACGGACAAGGCATTAACAAAAAAACTCATGGAAATATGTATGACAGGAATGTTGCCGTTACAGGCTGTACCATTGAAAAGACAAGCCGATACGACCGGTTCAGGGAAAACAATATCCGTATGGAACTCTACCGTATTATTCTTACACTTTATGATGAAGGATACCGCATGTTCTCCTGCAATCTGAATACCTATATCGGATTATTGGCGGCAGATACGGCCATCATGCTCCGTGAAGCGGACAAATGCCCGGAGATACATCTTTCAGCCGTCATCACCGGCACACGCTATCCGGCAGATACCGACAAAGTGTATTGCGCCTTATATGATGACCTGATAAAGAAGGCGGACAGCAAGGAGACGCTTTCTGAGAAAGACAGCCTCACCGATGCGTTTGCCGCAGGCCATATCATCTGTTATTACGAGGACTTTTCTTTGGAAATGCAGCGGATACGCATGTCCGCCACTCCTTGTACCAATATCCGCAAAATGATATAGGCATCTATTCTTTATCGCAGGTTACAACAACTTTTCCAGCCGGACAATCCGTTTTTCGGTTGATGGATGCGTGCTCATGATATATTCGGTGAACGAAGGCCGCTTCCCACCCGTTTCCGCCACCTCCAGCCGACGCAGGAACGAGAGCAGGCCCTCCCCGCAACCGTAACGTACCGCATACGTGTCGCAACGGTATTCGGCATATTTGTTGATATTCACCTCTGCTATCCGACTGATACCGTAAATCGTATGATGCAACAGTTTATAAAGGCTCCACCAGAGTCTGGCCATCCCCACCGCGGCGAAACGGACAGCCGGAACCACGGCGATTACCAGATTGCCTGCCAATCCGAAAAACAGGGCCGGAATCAGGAACAGCCCGTACAGGCAGCGATAGCCCAGCGACTGCATAGAGAAAAGAAGCACCTGATAGACAAAATCATAATGCGAGATGTGTCCCACCTCATGGCTGATTACCCCTTTGAGTTCCTCGTCCGATGCCGTCTGAAGAATACCGCCTGTCAGCCCGATTGTATGGAAGCCGAAAGTCACGGCATTCGTGCGTGCGTCCCTGTTGCGGTAGATATTCAGCTTCCTCTCCATCCCCATTTCCGAAAGCAGGCGTTCCAACCGTATCCGTTCCTCACCGCCCAGCGGTCTGTAACCCTCTTTCATCCGCATCAGCCATACGTTCAGCGGTGAAAGGCTGTACAGAATATAAAGCAAGACCATATAGAAAGGCAATGAACAGACCAGATGATGCGCAAAGCCGTATCGGGCAAACAATCCCGGCAGGAAGGAAGGGGACACCCATTCCACGACAGCCAGCAGCAGGACATAAAAGGCCGATATAAGAATAATGTTTACCACCGCCACATAAGAGAACAGAAGCAATTTGAATAAAATGCGGAATATCCTGAGTGTTGTTTTCATACGTATCTGATTGATTAATAAACTTCCGGCTAAATATAGAAACAAATTCCGTGCAATAGGAAACAATTACTCATTCCTTTGTTTTCATTAAGCAAATTTCATAAAATCAAGAACGGCGGGATACCCCACCGTTTTTCCTGACCGGCCTGACAACGGCTATTCTCCAGCCGTATCATTCGCAGTGTCAAATGTTACTGCCAGTTCCCTTTCCTGTCCGAAATTGTCCCGGACAAAGAATTTCAGTTCCGAGCGTCTGGCACTTGTCGAACGGTAAAAGAGGGTGAATACCTGCCTGACCGGATTTTCCCTATCCAGTTCCGGCACTTCCGCCAACGGCCTCACTTCCCGGTTGACGAGTCTTACGCCTTCACTGTCCGTCACCTCTCCCTTGCCTTCCATCTGGATGTAACCGATTTCATACTCCGCCTTTTCATAGTCCCCTTCACGGTCAAGATAAAAGCGTATCTCCACCGTTTCACCCGTTTCAATCTGTTCTTGCAGATACCATGACGAGAGGCTGAAATCATAATCCTGCCGGATGTCTATATCATCGTTGCAGGAACCGAAGGCCAGCACCGCAAAGAGTGCGCCTATACATATATATAGTACATTTTTCATTTTTAAGTTTCTCCTTTCTCTTTTCATTAGTTAATGATAAGGCGGACTCCCAATCCTACCTGCGTATGGAAATTACCCGCATCCGTTCCGAACAGGGCCCTTTCCTTGACTTGCAGCAGGAGCATCACCCGGTCTGTCAGATAAGTCTCAAAGGCCGCAGTCAGCCCACCGCCATAGATAAAGCAGTCACCGTTTGTCACCGTCGCCCCGTCAGGAAGCAGGGAGGTTCCCCGGTTGACCGTCTCGAAACCGCCCAATGCCGAGAGTCCGATACGTAAACATACATTCCGGCCCTTGTCCCACAATACGGGAATAAAGTAACCGAGCTCCCCTGTGAACTGCGCTTTGGGTATCGCCTTATTTTCATAGGTGTACTCCTTTATCTGATAATCCAGGCCATACAGCCAATAGGTACGGTTACGGTTGGTATGTGTAAAGGCCAGCGAGGTGAAGTAGTGGCGTTCACCGCCACTCTTCCATGAAAGGAAATGATTCACCCCGCCCGTCGTAAACTGTATGCCCGTCTGCCCCGGCAAGTCACGCTGCGCGTATGCTTCGCCCGCAAGGAGCGACAGTACAGCAGCTGTCAATATGAATAATATTCTTTGCATATACATTATATTATATATAGGTTATTATTTCAGGTGCAGCTCACTGATTGGTTTTGCCGCCACAAGGTCCGTATTCTCTATGCGGAACGACTGGTGACGGGCACCACCCTTTTCGTAAATCTCCACTACCAGCAGCTTGTCATCCGGCAGTGTCAGCTTGGGCAACACGAAGATGTTGCGTACCGTGGCCTTGCCGTCCACCGTTATCAGACGGTTGTAAGCCCTTACCGGCTCTATAATATTCTCCTGCATGGCCGTGCGCCTGGCCACCTTCTTGTCGACCACCTTGAAACGGATATGGTCAATGTCGAACGATATGTCCGAGGTGTTGCGCAGGAAAGTATGCAGGTACAGCAGGTCATTGTTGATATAGATTCCTTTGAGCAGGGTCTGTATGCCGTACTTCTTGCAGCCGATATGCCTGATGTCCCTTTTGTTCTTCTTATACAGCGTGTACATGACGCGGTTCACCACCAGCGGTGTCTCCCCGCCGAGTTCCTTCAGTTTCACGAACATGCGGTCGTCAGCCGCCCCGCCCATCGGGTTCTTCCGCAGCCAGTCTTCCATCTCAATGGAAAGTTGTGCCGGTTCATTCTTATATACCACATTAAAGGAATAGAAGCAGCCGTCAGCCGTAATGACCGAGAAGTTCGTCTCGCCCTCAAAGCCCTTTACGGCAGACTTGATACGTACCACATTCTCCGCCCCCGTAGCTTTGTCGGCAATGATGTCGTAGGAGCCCAAATCCACATATTTCACTTCCGAAGGGAACAGGATATGTACGGTCTTCGAGAAAGTCACCTCGATGAGGTGCGGTGCGATAATCTGATTGGTGGGGAAAATCCTTGTTTCCACGGATTCCTGCGCCTTTACCGACAATACGGTCAAAAGCATTACTAATGATAAAATAATTCTTGTCTTCATCTGATTACTGTTTTTTTGAGATTAATAGAAGTTGATAATTTGCTTTCACGGCCACCTTCACCTCACGCATCTTTGTGGCCAGGTATTGCGACCCGCCGCCAAGCACGCCCCTTGTCACGTCCATGACCAGTTGCTGCGAGGCACTGCGTGCGAATGAGATGCTTGTCCCGAAACTGCCCCCGATATTGGCGGCGGCTTCCTTCATGGCGGTACGTTCCGCCGTGTTCGGGACGAAAAGCCCTTCCTGCCCGTCCATATCGTAAGCCACCAGTTCCACCGGCAGGATATTGCCGCCGCTCTCTATGGAGTTTACCGTGACCGCCATCCGTTGCCCCTCGATACGCACCGTGCCATATAGCGGAGTATTGGCAGGCACAGGCACGCCGCCCACTTGCAGCGGTTCCAGCAGCCGGAACTTCAGTCATGCCCCGGTGGTCACCGTCTGGTCTTCAGCCACGCAGGCACGTATCGTATTGGTTCCGGCAGGCTGTCCGGCACCTACCGCCGTGGCAAAACCGTAATTGCGGGGTATCGTGTCGGGAGCCGGTGGCGCAGCCAGCGACGAGACCACGTTTTCCGTGGCACGTCCGGCGGCTATGGCGGCAGGGTTACCGGACGGACCGCCCGACTGTATGCTTTTCACCTGCCCGCCCGTCTGTCCGGGGAAATAGCGTGCCGCCATCTCATACGACTTCTCCATCAGTTCCAGCGGATCTTGTCCATTCCGTTCACGTTCCAGCTTTTCATTAAGCTCCTTCACCTGCCGTTCCAGATCGCTTACCCTGGGATTGTCTTTCGGTTCCTGATAGAACGAGGCTATCTGTCTTGATATTTGTTGTTGCTGTTGCCGTGACTCCCGGATAGCGTCCTGTTCCGGTGCCGCCTTTTCCGGCTTCAGCCCGTCCGACGTGTCCGGTATCAGGTAATCGCCCGCCATGTCCTGCAAGGTTCTTACCTTTTCCTGCCTGCGCTTCTTCATCCGCTCCAGTTCGTAAGCCTTCTGTTTGTCGGTCATTGTTTCCGGTGCGATAGCGTCGGGTATCGTTGTATTGATGCCTGCCGTCCCTTCCACCGTTTCCGTTGTGTCCGGCTTGAAGATGAACCAGATGAACCCGGCGCAAAGCAGGGACAGAACAGCCGCCACGCCATAGAATTTCAGCTTGCCGGCAGCCTTGCGGCTTAACTGTTTCCCCTTTTCGGGTACGGACTCCGCTTTCCGCATTTCCTTGTCCTTTTCTTTCTTATCGGATTGTGTCATTGGATATATTGTTTTTTAATGGTTGGATACTGTCCGTCTGGGGAAGCGCAATCCTTTGGAGATGCCGTACCTCAATCGGAAATTTGTCTGTTCCGCAGAAACCGCCCACGATGCAGACAAGGTCGATGGCGGCGAAGAGTCCGAGCAGGTAAAGGATGACAACCTTTTGCTGCCGGCAGCTCAGCCGCAGCCAGCGTCTGCGGAGTCCGGCCACATGGCGGTCTATCCCCGTTCTGAACGGGTGGAAGACCTTTTTTGTCCCCTTATCTTTCATACTGTCCGATGTCCTTGTTTTCGATGATGGTAAAGCTCTCTATCAGGAATCCCTGCGGGTTGTTGTCGCTCCGGGTTACATTCCTCAGACGGCAGGTGGTGACAAGCGACCTTTCGGTAACGCTGCTCGAACGGATGATGTGCTGCCGGCAATAGGCCTTCATTTCGTAGGGATAACTGTCGAAGTTCCCCCTTATGCTGTCCACCGTCAGCGTCTGCGAGATGTTTCCCGCTATCATCCGGTTGAAATAGCCTTTTTCCTGCAAGTTCCGGTAGTAGCCGATGGCGCTTTCATCCGAGAGGTAAAGGGCACGCTGCACATTGCTTTCAATGGCGCTCTTGTCCGGTGACAGGGAGAAGAACAGCTCGTGGAAACGTCTGATATGTTCCCTCGCTTCCACCGGACGGTTCTGCTGCACGTCCTGCGAGAGTGCCAGCATCAGCGACTTTCCGCTGTCCAGCACATAGATTTTCTGCCGCTGCGCCTCGGCGAACCCGTATGCCTTTCATACGGAAAATACCGTTACCAGCGTACACGCCCCCAGGAATATCATCCCGAACAGCCGTAGCTGCCGGAACGATGTCTCGATATTCTTTAATGATTTGAATTCCATTTTCTTCTTCTGTTTTTAATGTTGTCGTTATACAATTATTGATGTAAGGTTAGAACATTTTCCTGATACGTCCGGCTATCGCTCCGCCTGCTGCACCGCCTACCGCCGCGGCACCGTTACCGGCCATCTTTCCGGCACCGTTTGCCTTCTGCCCGTAAGCTCCGGCACCGCCCGCCTGGATAATCCACGATGAAACGGTGGGGACACAGAAGTAACCGATGATACCTATAATCATGAAAATACAGTATACTTTCCCCGACGAGTCCGGTATGAATGCCGGGTCCTGCATATTCTCTATGTCCTGCTGCAACATCAGTATCTGTATGCGTGAGAGGACCGCTCCGAACAGGTCACTCACCGGCAGCCACAGATAGATGCAGATATACCGGGACAGCCAGGTGGTCAGCGTGCTCTGGAATCCGTCATAGACGGCCAGCGCGAAAGAGACAGGTCCCAGGATGGACAGTACGATCAGGAAGAAGGTCCTCAGCGTGTCTATCAGCAGCGAGGCCGCCTGGAAGAAGAGTTCCAGCAGTTCGCGGAACCATCCCCGGATTTTCTCGCCGAGTTCGTATATCTTCTTCTGTCCGTACATGTTTATCATCGTGTCCATGTCCCCCAGCGACCAGCCCAGTTCGTCCAGCCTCTTGTCATACGCCTCGTCGCTCACCAGGAAGGCCTTCGCCGGGTCACGCAGCATCGCCTCGCGTTTCAGCCTGTCTTTCTCTTCCTGGTATTTCCTCATGTCGAAGGTCTGCTGTTCGACCAGTGAGGAAGTCGCTTTGCATACGGGAGAAAGAATCCCGTTGATTGTGCCCAGTACCATAGTCGGAAAAAACATGATGCAAAGCCCCAGCACGAAGGGCCGAAGCAGGGGGAACACGTCTATCGGCTCGGCCCGGGCAAGGGACTGCCATACCCGGTAGGCCACATAGAACAAGGCACCGAGGCCCGCCACTCCCTTCGCTACCGAAGCCATGTCTTCACACAGCGACATCATTTCATCATACAGCGAGCGCAGAAGCTCGTGAAGGTTTGTCCAGTCTATTGATAATAATAACATAGTCTTCTTGATTTAACGGATGAATGATTACCAGTAACGCTGCTCGTGTGTCCCGTACAGGGAGAGCACCCGTGCGGCATCCCCCTTTTCCTTGCTCCGCAGGTACGACACGCCGATGTTCTTGCGGGTATAGTACCATGTCAGGTTCTTGTATTCCAGCACCTCGCCGTATATCCGGTTGATGATGTCCAGCCGTTCCTTGTCCGTCATCGAGAGTCCGGTTGCCGTGGTCACTTCCTTCAAGTCCAGCAGCAGGTCGCTGCTTTCCTTGAGCAGTCTGTTGTACCCGAAAGCGATGGCCGATAGCTCTTCCACCGTAAAGTTGGGGTCGCCCGTCATCGTGTTGAAGTTCGTCACGTAGATGTCGCTGATGTCACCCACCAGAAGGATGGTCTGCTGCACCTTGCGGGCGCCCTTTACCAGGTCATGCACCGACTTCAAGGCATCGTAATAGGCCTTCCCTTGCTTATAAATCTTTACAGTCTCCTGAAAATTGCTCCACATGTTCTGTGCAGTTGTGGAAGTCTGTACGATTTCATTGGCCGAGTTCACGATACTCTGTGCGAGGTTCGTGGGGTCTATCACCGTCCATTGCGCCTTGCTTGTCACTGAAAGGGATGACAATGCCATAAACAAAATTATCGTTCTCTTCTTCATGCCCTATCTCCTTTCTTTAGTCAGTAAATACCGGCTGTCGTCGTCACGGGCAAACAGACCGTAACTGCCGAACAGCAACACCTCGCTGCCTGAAAAATACCCGATGCATCCGGCATCCCTGTTCCCGTGCAGGAAAAGGTCGTCACCGCCGCGCAGCGGGATATTGATTTCAACGTAGGCCCTTTCTCCGGCGAACAGCGTGGCCTTGTATCCCTTGAAGCCGTCCGTCACCCGGTTGGATTTACGGATGGTCAGCGTCGAGCCGCCTTCCCTGTTCATTCAGTGCCCGCAGATGCGGTCATGTTCCAGTTCCTTTCTCATCTCCCCAATCAGGTTCAGCAGGTCCAGATTGGTCAGGGTGGCGTCTCCGAGCGCTTCCCTGCATTGGCTTAATAAATCTTTCTTACTCATTGTGTTTTATGGATTAAAGGATTGTTTGTTTTCCTGCCGCTTGTTTTCGGCAAGCTGTCTGATAGCCAGCTCGATGTTTCCATCCAGCTTTTCCGTAAGCCTGGTAAGTTCCAGTTTTTCAGTCTCTTCTGTGGTGTAGCAAAGGTACTCTTCAGCCGAAACTTCTGTCGCATATACCGCACTTTGTGTACCGCCAAGCCCTATCCAGACCTCTTTATAAAGCCGGTTGGCCGCATTGGCAAGATTGATGGAAAGTATCTGTGAGCGTTCCTTGTCCGTCAGGCCGAGCAGGTTCTGTATCTGGTCGAACTTGTTCTGGTACTTTCGTTGGTCAAGCAGTATCTTGCAGTCCGAATTGTTGATGATTGTCTCCTTTACAACCGGACTCGATATGATGTCGTCCACTTCCTGCGTCACCACAACCGCTTCGCCGAAAAATTTTCTGACCGTCTTAAACAAATATTTAATATAAGAGGCCATACCTTCCTTGGCGATTGCCTTTCATGCTTCCTCAATCAGTATCATCTTGCGGATGCCCTGCAAGCGTCTCATTTTATTAATGAAAGTCTCCATGATAATGATAGTCACCACCGGAAAAAGGACGGGATTATCCTTCACGACATCCAGTTCGAATACGATGAACCGCTTGCTCAGTAAATCCAGTTCCTTGTCCGAGTTCAGCAGATACCCGTATTCGCCGTTCTTGTAATAGGGTTCCAGCACGTTCAGAAAACCGTCCACGTCAAAGTCCTTCTCGCGCACGTTCTTGTCCGCCAGCACCTTGCGGTAGTCTTTCCTTACAAAGTCATAGAACGAGTTGAAGTTCGGCTTTATCTTCCGGTTCTTCTTTATCTTCTCGATATACAGGCTGACTGCGTTCGAGAGCGCCACCTCTTCCGAGCGCCGGGGCGGTTCGTCCTCCCTTTTCCATAAGGTCAGAATCAGCGTCTTGATGCTGTCCCGCTTCTCGATGTCATACCGGTAATCCTCGGTGAAGAACGGATTGAAGGAAATCGGGTCATTTTCCTGGTAAGTGAAATAAACTCCGTCATCCCCGTTCGTCTTCTGGCGGATCAGGTCGCACAGCCCCTTGTATGAATTTCCGGTATCCACCAGCAGGATGTGCGTGCCCTGTTCCCAATACTGCCTCACCATATGGTTGGTGAAAAAGCTCTTTCCACTGCCCGACGGGCCGAGGATGAACTTGTTCCGGTTTGTCACCACCCCTTTTTTCATGGGCAGGTCGGATATGTCGAGGAAGACGGGCTTTCCCGTCAGCCGGTCCACCATGCGCAGCCCGAAGGGGGAGAGCGAGTTCCGGTAGCAGGTTTCTGCCGTAAAGAAGCATAGTGCCTGTTCGGTGAACGTGTAGAAGCTCTCTTCCGAAGGGAAGTCCGCCTCGTTTCCCGGTATGCCCGCCCAGTAAAGGACCGGCAGGTCGGTGGTATTATGGCGGGGGGTGCATTCCATCAGCGCCAGTGCGCTGCCCACGTCGTTCTTCACCCGCCGCAGCTCATCCCCGTTTTCGGCCCATGCAATCACGTTGCAATGGCAGCGGACGGATTGCAGCCCGTTGGTATGTGCCACGTTCAGGTATTCGTCCAGCCATTCCTTGTTTATTTGGTTGCTCCGGCTGTAGCGTGAAAGCGACTGCATGTTCTTCGCCGTCTTCTCGAAACGGGCGAGGTTCTCGCTGCTGTCGTCTATGAATATCCACTGGTTGTAGATATGGTCGCAGGGAAGCATGATACCCACGGGCGAGGCATAGCTCAGGCGGCAGTCCGAGCGGTCCGTGGAAAGACGCTCATAGCGTCCGTCGGTCCGTACCCTGCCCGGCAGGTCGTCGAGGTCGGAAAGGGTATGCAGGCAGAGCCGTTTGTCGCCGATACGCATCCCGTCCGGGTTCAGCTGCATGTCCTGCAACATGACGCTTCCGTCCGAAGACAGGGTCAGGTACCTCTCGATGATGCCCGGGCCGTCTTCCGTTCCCGTTATCTCTTCCGTGGACAGCCGCTCCAGCCTGGCAAGGCCGCTGTCATTCACGATACTCTCGAACTGTCCCACCGACTCCATGAAACGCTCCATCGTCTCCCTGTCCTGTATCTCCTTCGGCACCAGAAATTTCCGGCACAGCGTGTTCCAGTTGCTCTGCTGCCGGGAGCGTTCCCTGGTGGTCTTGGTGAGAAACAGGTAGCAGGTGTGGTTGAGGTAGGGCCGTTCGTTGAAGTGGCGTTCAAAACTGCGGGAGAGGAAGCCCGGGCCGTCTTTTCCGATGTCGGGCCTGTATTTCTCCGTGATGAAAATATCCTGCTTGTGGATGATTGAATAGTTCGGCAATACCTTGATTGCCTTGGCTCATGTGGCGTGCATCGCCTCATATTCCGCGGATGATACCGAAAACACTTCCGGCAGTGTCACCCGGAAAGCCACCGTGATGTCGGCGTCCTTGCTGACGATGCAGCCGTGCTCCACCGCCATGACGGGGAATTTGCTTTCCAGTGTGGATGTTGTCAATGTACTTCTCATGATTTACGATTGTTGTTTTTTAATCAGACGTGTGATACGTTTGCGTGAGAGGATTCTCCTGGGATGCTGCCGGGCGGCAAGGAGCTTCATCAGTCCGTGGCTGCCGAAACGCCGGTTCAGCGAAAAGGTCAGCCAGACCACTGCCGTGGCAGCCGATACCCCGAAGCCGATACACGTCCATTGCCCGATGCCCGCCGTGTACATGATGACGAACACCACGAACACGGCAAGCAGCCCGAAAGCAAAAATAAAAAGGTACTGGGCACGGAGCCCTTTGAACTCCACCTCACGGCCCACGCCTTTGTTTATCTCAAAGTCAGACATAAGCTGTTGTCTTTTATCTGTTCTTAGAGGAAGAATGACCTCAGGATAGTGGCGGCCACTATCAGGAAAATGCAGGCTCCGAACCATGAGCTGGCGGTTTTCGAGGTGTCGGGGTCGCCCGAACTGAATTTCTGGTAGACCTTGACGCCGCCTATCAGGCCGATAATGGCACCCACCGCGTACACCAGTTTCGTGCCCGGGTCAAAATATCCCGTCACCAACTGCGTGGCTTCCGTGATGCCCGCCTGTCCGTTTCCTTGTGCCATTGCCGCACCCGCTGCCGCCAGTACGGCCAGCATCATAATCAATCTTTTCTGTTTCATTGAATTACGAGATTTTTAAAGTGAATAAAAATCCACGGGCTGCCCCCTTTCACTATCCCCATAAGGCAGCCGTGGCCGTTTATGGTTTAATAGTTCAGGGGGTAAGTGCCGGCAGGCAATCAGCCGGAGTCATAATATGCCATTTGCATTGTTACATGATTTGGTGGTGAAACTTCATTGTTAATTCTCTCTTGAAAGCGGGATGCGAATCATCCCGAATCGTAATAGCCGTTTGTTCCCATTGTCTTTAACTGTCTTTATCGGTTTATTTCAGATATTCCCCACACTTGAATCCCTTGCGGGGTGCGTAGTTTTCAAAAGAGGTGGACTTGAACAGCCACATCCGGTTCGCCCACCGGGCAAGGTCACGCTCGTACTGCGTGGGCACCCGTTCATTCCCATAATCCCGGAAAGGGATGACAAAGGGGGTAATTCCCAGTTCCCTGAGTACATTTAACCGGAACAGGTCCTGCTCAATGGTCGAATTGAATCCTATCAGTACGTAACAGGTTATCTTGTAGGGCTTCACGTGCTTTACCATTTCTTTCAGGCGGTCCCTCAGGTCAAGCTGCGGCAGGTCCCATGCGATATGGATGTTCTGCTTCATCCTGAGCCTGTTCAGGTGCCAGGCCTGTTCCTCGTCCATAATCCTCACGTCCACGCCGTGCAGCTTCACGGGCTGGCCCGCTTTCATCAGATAGCTTACCGCACTCCTTCACTGCGGGTTCGCAAAGAAATTGTTGTCCAGCACCTCAATCCATTTCCCTTTCGGGTTCAGTTCCACCGGTTCCACGGTCTGAATGTATCCTTCTTTCTCACGGACGAGGCAGAAAGGACACTTGCGGATGCAGCCTCTTGAAAAGAACTGGAGCGAAAAAGGGTATTCGGGGTAGATGGAATAGTCCGTCATCCGGCTGTTCTCCACAGCTTCGGGAAGCCTGCCGGCTATGTCATACCCGGTGCCGCCCCTTACCACTTCCCCCACATCCAGCAGGTCATAGTCATAATCAGGCGTGAAGGTGAATACCTTGCTTGCCAATACCTTGTCATACCGCTGTCGCGGTGCCGCCCATTCCACCCGGTGCCCTTTTGCCTTGTAACAGGCCGAAAGGCGCATCAGTGCGAAATTGGGGAAGTTATGCCCGTCCACATCTACCAGTCCTATGTTCATACGGATAAAATTTAATGGTGAATAGTTCCTGTTGTCTTACCGGATGAATGCCGCAAGCGGTCTGTCATCCCGAATCGTAATGGCCTTTTGTCATTGCCGCTGTCGTTTTATGGATAAGTTAATGGAATGATTGTCTCTCCGGGAGTCGGTACGTTTCCCCTCATAAGGGGAAGCTGCCGTTTGTCAACTTGAATCGAAATACGTCATAAACATGGATGATACGTTTTGTTGTTGGTTTTCTACCGAATCTCTCTTCTTATTTTGATACGGGCATCAACCCGTATCGAAATAGCCTCTTGCCATTGTTGCCTCCTTTTTTAATCGGTTAGTCACTGTCCGGAGCAGCCCCGCCCATTTGCTCGGCTTCATCCAGAAATTTGCTGATACGGCTGTCGCTGCCATTGATACTTTCCAGTATCGAGCGTTCAATCTGCGTATCCCTGATATGGTGGATCGCCCTTAAAAGGGACAATCGTCTGTCTGTCGGAATCTCCCTGCCGTTGCAGAGGTCGATGATTAAATCAAGCTCTTCCGGCCCTATGCCGGTTGCCCCGTCCGAATAATCTTCGCGGACACAGTTCAGGTCTTCCAGTTCCTCGTTCAACTCGTCGGTATCCACTCCGTCACCGTTTCCTCTCTGTCCGTCATCGCCTTCATGTCCGCCGGAACTCCCGTCCGGGGAAGCCCGCCACTCTTCCACACGCTTGTCCCGGAACAGATCCGGGATGCGCTCCGGCGGTACTTGTGCAACCTTTGGCGGTGCCGTGTCCCCGTTTCTGCCAGCAAAAGTAGAGGCATTTTCCTTACCTGCAATAGCCCCGGAACCGGTGGCGTTCATTGGCGGCGGCTGGCGTGTCCCATAGCTTTTCGTGACGACAAGGCTGTCCGTTTCCGACTGTTTTTCCACCGTTTTTTCACTGCTTCTCTCCGCAGTCTTTTCTGTGGGCTTCATCGCCGCCTTGACAGGTGGAAGCTCTTTCTCCTGCCTTTTCACGACTGCCGGAATCTCTTTCCTGCCCGTTTTCCCTTTCGCCTGTCCACGTCCCTTCTTCCGTTCCTCTTTCACCGGATCGAACCAGCCTGCCGCACCCCGCAGGGCTTTCGCCATGCGGCGGCGTGCCTTCCCGAAACATATCTCGCCAAGCTGCCCCCTGAACAGGAACTTGTCCATGAACAGATAGGCGAACAGCAGCCAGAACAGAACCGCTCCGGCTTCATAACATAATCGCATATCCATAGCTTAAAAGATTTTGTTGTAACTCTTCTGACAGTATGCCTTCACCTCATCCGAATGTTTCTCGAAATGTTCCCGCAATACATTGTCAATGTAATTGCCCACCGTCAACTGCCGTTTACCGGCAATGCCGACGATGACCGATATTTTCCGGTGCAGTTCCTTGTCTATATAGACACCCTGCCTGCCTTCGCATTTGTAAGGGGTGAGGAATCTCCTCATAAATTCGGCCTGTGCGGCTTTCAACGTTTTGGATGCGGCCTTTTCCGGCATCTCTTCCGCTTCAGATTCCGTCTTTGCCTTTTCAGTCGTTTCCCTGTCCGTTTCCTCTTTGGGGGGAATGGACGGTGTTACCTTTTCCGGCGGGCTGCCCGCCATCAGGCTGCGCAGGTAGGCTTCATCCACCGGATTCTGTCCACTCGTTTTCTTTGCCATGACTATACAATTTTGATTGTCCGCATGATTTCATCCATAAGCGCATCAAAGCCGCACTCCTTCGTAAAGCCCGCATCCGGTGCAAACAGGGTGCTCCGGTAAACCGGACCGCCCGTAGTGGAGAGGTCTTTGGTGAAGTTACTGCGCACGGGGACACGGGTTTGGAGACAGTCCAGTCCCAGGAGGGAGAAACCTTGCTGGTAAATGTCATATAAGACGGTACGTTCCCTCCGGTCCACCATATTCCAGAACATGCACAAGGCTTTCAGATTGGAGATGCCGGTCCTTATCAGGCGGTCATTGACAGTCGTGGCAAAGTTCAGCGTACTTTCCAGCACAAGGCGGTCTGCCTTTATCGGTACGAACAGATAATCGAGTACACTGATTGTGGCAATCACCCCGTCACTGCCCATTGTTCCGGGCAGGTCGAACAGCACCACATCATAATGCACGTCCGCCTTTTCCTCAAACGCCCTTCAGTCCGTCATGCAATCCGCCGGGGTACTGCCGATAACAGGGTAAGCCTTCTTCTTCAACCGCCCGGCCTGTTCCACCAGAAGATTCTGATAGACGGGTGTGGTCTTTACCACTTCCATATCCCGCTTTTTCTGTTTGATGATTGAATGCTGCGGATAGTCACAATCCACTATCGCCACATTCAGACCTTTCACATAATGCAGTCACGACGCCGCATAAATCGCAAAGGTTGATTTACCCACGCCGCCCTTCTGGGAGGCGAACGAAACGAATACGGTTTTCTTTCTCTTTTCCATTGTTACTGATTTAAATGAATTAATTGATTTATAGACAGCCGGATGAACAGCCGTCTGTCTTTGGGGCCATCTGTCCGGTTACTCATTCTGTTATCTGTTTGTCCGATTAGCTATATAGTAATTTAATTATGCGGCTACTTGGCTATCCGGCTATCTACTTATATAGCTACTCTATTACATGGCTATTTAATTATGTAGCTATTCAGCTATCTGTCTATTCGGCTATGTAGCTATATAGCTATGTACATATTCGGATAGCTATTCACATATCCGATTGCATAGCCATTTATCCGAATATCTGTTTATCCGTCTATACATTTATATATATGTATAGCTATATATCCGGATAAATGCCTGTCTGAATATCTGCCTGATTGCATATCTGTTTATCCGTTCAAATAGCTATCCGGCTACAAATAAACCTCAAAAAGAGCATCCATGAAGTACCCCCGGCTCCAAAGTCATTCATTGGCGGGTGTTGGCGTGATACGCCATGATGCACGGACAGAAAAAACTATCTACCTTTGTCGCAGGGAGAGCGCAGCCCGTTCTCGGTAAGAGAACGTAAGACAAATCCTTCAGACCTTTAATCCGGCACAGCCGGATTTTAATATGCGTCAGCATATAGCAAGGTGTACTTTCAGCGGTTGAAAATATTTCCAACCGCTGAAAGTCCCGCCCCGAAAGGTCTTTCGGAGGCAAAGGTTCTCCCAAGTCGAACCTTTTAAAATTTTCATGTATGAAAGATGAAACAAGAATCCGTAACGCCGCAGGGCGCAAGGTGCTGGCAGACCCGCGTACGCACCGCTATTACCTTTGTCTCAATGACAGTGAGAACGAGAAGTTTCTCACTATGTTCGAACAGTCCGGCATGAAGAACAAGGCCGAATTTATCTTCGCCCGTATCTTCGGATGAGAGTTCAAGGTGGTGAAGATTGATAAGGAAGCGCAGGAATATTATGCCCAGCTCACCGCTTTCTATCAGCAGTTCCGCCGTATCGGAAACAACTACAACCAATGTGTAAAGACCATCCATACCATTTACGGGGAGAAGAAATCGCTTGCCTTCCTTTATAAACTGGCCGAAGAAACCCGCAAACTGGAGGAACTCTGCAAACAGATTATCGAACTGACAAAGCGGTACGAAAAGGAGTATCTCACTAAAAAGGAATAACGTCATGGTGTCGAATATCACATCGGGCAGTTCATTCTATGGAGTGATTGCCTATAATAAGATAAAGGTGGATGACGGTACGGCAAAGGTATTGTGACATCCTAAAATAGCGGCGGATACTTCCGGCAATGTACCGATTGAACACTGTGTACAGGCTTTTGAACCTTACATCGCACTCAACTCGCACGTCCGGAAACCGGTTGTTCACATCTCATTGAATCCTTCCCCGAAAGACATTCTTTCAGAAGAGCAGATGACCGTACTGGCGCAGGAGTTCATGGAAAAGTTCGGTTACGGGAACCAGCCCTATATCGTATGGTTGCACGAAGACATAGACCGCAAACACATGCACATCGTTTCGGTACGTATCAACGGGCAGGGTGAAAAGATAGACCACAATCGGGAGGCTATCCGGGCACAGAACATCTGCCGTGAAATGGAAGTAAAGTACGGGCTTCATCCCACATTCGGAGAACACGGTGAGCGGGAGCTTTCGAGTCTACAAAAAGTGGATTATCCGAAAGGGGACGTGAAAGCACAGGTAAAGCATACCGCCCGAACCTTGCTGGAATGTTACAACTGTCACTCGCTTGCCGAATATGGCACTCTTCTGAACCTGTATAACGTAACCGTTTATGAAGTCAGGGGAAGTGTGGACGGGAAGGAATACCACGGTATTATGTACGGAGCTTTGGATGATAACGGACAGCAGGTGGGAACACCTTTCAAGTCCAGCAAGTTCGGTAAGGCATTCGGTTATGAAGCACTGCAAAAGAAGTTTGCCGCTTCTACAGAAAAGGTGAAAAGGAACAGCCTTGCCGAAAGGACAAGACAGGAAGTCATTAAAGCCATGCAGGACATCGGCACGAAAGAGGATTTCGCCCGCAGGCTGAAAGAGGCGGATATAGAGACGGTTTACCGTATCAATCCCGAAGGACGTCTGTACGGCATCACTTTCATAGACCATACCAGCCGGACAGTGCTTAACGGCTCGCGTCTGGGCAAGGCCTTTTCGGCCAATGTGTTCAACGAATTGTTCAACAATCCGGATGCGGACCGTACAAGGCTGATACCACCGCCGGAGCAGGATACACCCCGGCAGGAACAGGATACGGAAGAAAGACTGGAAAGGAAGGAATACCGGCAACAGGAAAATCAAGGCTATCAGAGTGAACCGTCCGGCAGTCTGATTGATACGTCCGCACTCGGTGCCATTGACATTTTCTCCGTACTCATGGAAGATGACCATACGCACGAGTACATCGATCCGGCCTTCCGCTTCGGACGCAGGAAAAAGAAGAAGCGCAGGCGCAAATTATAATATAATAAAGGTATAGAACAAAAAGTCGAATTTTAACAGTTACAATTATGCAGAATGAAGATGATTTAAGAGGTCTTGCCAAAGTCACGGACTTTATGCGGGCCATCAGTTTTCTATTTTTGGCGATACACATCTATTGGTTTTGTTACGGCTGGCTACACGAAATGGGCTGGACGCTTGATATTGTGGACAGGATACTGTCCAATTTCCAGCGTACCACCGGACTGTTCTCGTCCCTTCTTTACACCAAACTGTTTTGTGTCCTCTTCCTCGGTCTGTCCTGCATGGGCAACCAGGGGGTAAAGAAGCATGAAATCACATGAAGGAAAATAATTATTGCGGCCATAGCGGGTGCCATACTCTTTTTCCTGAACTGGTGGTTACTGTCCATTGACGCATCATCCGGTGTATGCGCCATACTTTATACCGCGACATTGGCCGGCGGTTTCTTCTGCCTGTTGGCATCCGGTTTATGGATTAGCCGTCTGTTGAAGAACAATTTGCTGGAGGACGTTTTCAATACCGAGAATGAATCGTTCATGCAGGAAACCCGCCTTATGGAAAACGAGTATTCCATTAATCTGCCGACCAAATTCTGGTACGGGAGAAAGGAATGGAAAGGCTGGATAAACGTGGTGAATCCTTTTCGGGCCAGTATGATTTTAGGTACACCGGGTAGCGGAAAATCGTATGCCGTGGTCAATAATTACATAAAGCAGGCAATAGAGAAGTCCTATGCTCTTTATATATACGACTTTAAATTTGATGACCTGTCGGTTATTGCCTATAACCACCTGATTAAGTACAGACACCGCTATAAGATACCGCCCAAGTTCTACGTGATAAATTTCGATAACCCACGCAAGAGCCATCGCTGTAACCCGCTGGCACCGGAACTGATGACGGATATTTCAGACGCTTACGAGTCGTCGTACACCATAATGCTTAACCTCAATAAGTCGTGGGTGCAGAAGCAGGGGGACTTCTTTGTGGAATCCCCGATTGTCCTGTTTACGGCGATAATATGGTTTTTGAAAATCTATGAAGGCGGCAGGTTCTGTACATTCCCCCATGCGATAGAACTACTAAACAAAAGGTACGAGGATGTATTCACCATTCTGACAAGCTATCCCGAACTTGAGAACTATCTGAGTCCGTTCATTGACGCATGGAAAGGCGGGGCGAGCGAGCAGCTCCAGGGCCAGATTGCAAGTGCTAAAATCCCGTTATCCAGACTGATAAGTCCGCAACTCTACTGGGTAATGTCCGGCAGTGACTTTACGCTGGATATTAATAATCCCAAAGAACCGAAAGTGTTATGTGTGGGCAACAATCCCGACAGAATTTCAATCTATGGGGCAGCATTGGGGCTTTATAATTCGAGAATCGTTAAACTGATAAACAAGAAGAGGCAACTCAAAAGTTGTGTGATTATTGACGAGTTACCCACGATTTTCTTTAAAGGTTTGGACAATCTGATTGCCACGGCACGAAGTAACAAAGTGGCGGTTGTGTTAGGTTTTCAGGACTTCAGCCAGTTGAAACGTGACTATGGTGACAAGGAGGCCGCCGTCATCATGTCAACTGTGGGCAATGTATTCAGCGGCCAGGTGGTGGGCGAAACGGCCAAAACATTGTCGGAAAGATTCGGGAAAATCCTGCAAAAGCGGGAGTCTGTGAGTATCAACCGTAACGACACTTCCACTTCCATCAGCACACAACTGGACAGCCTGATACCTGCCAGCAAAATCAGTACACTTTCACAAGGTATGTTTGTCGGTGCGGTAGCCGATAACTTCGGTGAGACAATCGAACAGAAGATTTTCCATGCGCAGATAGTAGTGGATAATGATGCGGTACAGAAAGAGACAGCCGCCTATCAACCCATTCCTGAAATCAGCAACTTTCTGGACGAGGACGGCAATGATACAATGGAGCAGCAGATACAGGCCAACTATCGGCAAATCAAGCAGGATATTGTCGAATTAGTAGAGAACGAATTGCTCCGCATAGAGAATGACCCGGAACTCAAACATCTGTTGGGCAGTGACGAAGGTGCGTAGGCATAGCCGTTCCTTAGAAAAGGATAACAGCATGGGCAGGCAGGTTCAAATATAGACATTTTGAAAATTCATTATGACAGTTCTTCATTTATTCGTAATTTTTATCGGAATGAACAATTAGCCATAACGTCATTTCCCGCCAAATCCTGCCATTCATTTCCACCATTCCCGGAACTGTAATAACCTATCAATTAAACCTCTACATTCGCACCGACGGGCTAAGGTTTACCCGATATTGATTAATTATTGTATCACTTAAACTATTAATTTTATGGCTAAGAAAAAACAAGAGCAACAAGAGCAGAGTCAGGACGAACATGTAATGGCAGTCCTTGACAAGAGAACGAACAAGACCGCAGTCATCTCCAAGATGAACGAACAGGACGGCAGCATCGAAGTCGTACCGCCGGACAAAAAGAACAGCAACAGTTTCCTCAAACTGGACCGTACCACACCTTTGGAACTGTTCTTCACGAATTTCAAGAACCAGTACCAAAATCCTACAAGCTTCAGTTTCTTCCTTGTACCACTTGCCGTTTTGGACAAGACACTGAATGCGGTCATCCAGATTCGGAAAGGGGAAGCCCCCGGACCGGACGGCAAGAAACTGGTAGAAAACAGCGAACTCAACGATGAGGGGCGTATCGCCAAACTGGCCCGGCGGTATAAGTTTGATGAGCACCAGCTGCCGTGGAAAGATCTGAACGCACTCGGCCTTGACAAGGAGACTCTGTTCAACAACCATTGCATGGGAGAACTTCTCAAAGGAAGAATCACTTCCACCGCACTGCCCATCAGCAAGGAGATAAACGGAGAAAAGAAAGATTTGGGCGAGGCCTGTTTCATGTGTGTGAAAGGTGCGGACGGCAAAGTGGAACTCAAGACACTCACCCGTCTGGACAAGCCCCAATATGACTTGCCGGTCTATAAAGGCGTATTCACGGATGAAGAGAAGGACAAACTGGCCGAAACGGGTACGTTGGGAGGAATCAAGGAAATGAAGGACACGCTTACCGGAAATGTATGCAAATGCTATGTCAGTTTCCACGAGTCCACCAACCGCATCATCACCATGCCCGTGGATGCCATCAAAATCCCGGACTACATTTATGGGAAGAGACTGGACGACAAGCAGAAGCAGATACTCGCTTCGGGTGGCGAAGTCCCCATCAATGACATACAGCGCAAGAACGACACCATGCTTTCCGGTGTGGCCTATGTTGATCCGACCATAAGGGACATCGCATTCAAACAGTCCGACAAGCAGCTGAAGGTCAGCGATACGATTTTAGGAGCCAAGATAACCCCCGAACAGAAAAAGATACTGGAGAATCACGGAATGGTATTCATTGAGAACATGCGCAATCCCAAGACCAGACAGCTGTTCTCGGATGATGTGCGTTTCAGCAACAAGAGCAACAACCTGCTCATAGGACGCAATGCCCGTGAATACAAGCCGGCGGTTGAAAACCCCAAAAACGACAGGAAACAAGAAACAAAGCAGACGGCCCGCCATGTCGTATCTCCCAGACCGCAGGCCAGAAAGAACAGCCTCTCGTTCTCGTAATCCGGCAGCAGGCGGAACGTTTACCGAATCCATATACCCGGTTTCCTCTCAGGTTACCGGGTATGTCACAAATTATTTCCCCATTCAAAATCCAATGACAACAGATGATGATTACACAACATGACAACAACGGAGAACTGTCCTGCTTCAAGTCAGCTCTCCTTTTTTATTTGAGAGAAAGCCATCCGCACATGGCCGGTGACAAGGCATTCATCCGGGAGCGTGCGGACAGTGCCGCAGAGGCTTACGAACATGCCATACGTGACGGCCTATCCGTCAGGCAGGCTTTGGAACTGGCTGACGCCGTTCTCTATCAGGACTTACACTTTTCCCGGTTCGATACGGTTTTCGAGGCCGTATCGGAGTGGTTTCCCGAAGTACGGCCCGAAAGACGGACGGATTTCTGCCTGAAGGTATTGTCACCCGCAGAGGCGGTATTCGGCAAATATTCCATAGACGACAGGTTTGAATCATCTCCGGCCTGTCATACACTTACCGTTGAACTTACAGGTTTCATACAATCTTATATAGAACAATATGGCGTATAACAGACGACAACATCTGGCGGACAACATAGCCGCACTTGAACTGATATTCATGCGTCCGGAGTTCTGTCTTACGGAACAGGGACGCAAGGTCTTGAACGGTTATTCGGGTTTCGGAGGACTGAAGTGCATCCTTAATCCGGCGGAGAAAGATACGGACATAGAAAAATGAAGGTCGGACAAAGAACTGTTTCCCCAGGTCCGGCTGCTGCATGAACTTCTGCGTGAGTATTCCAAAGACGAGAAAGAATACAAGTCATACGTCCAAAGTCTTAAGAATTCCGTCCTTACAGCCTTTTACACACCTGAACCGGTGGTAACGGCCATGCAGGAAGCCCTGCTGATACCGGAAATCCGCCCGGAACGTTTTCTTGACCCTTCCGCCGGAACGGGCATGTTCATCAGCACTCTGAAGGATGTCCCCGAAATCCATTGCTTCGAGAAGGACAGGCTGACGGGAAGGATACTCTCATCCCTCTATCCGGAAAGCAAGGTGAACATAGAGGGTTTCCAGTCCATACAGCCTTATTATAACGGCTACTTCGATGTTGTTTCTTCCAATATCCCGTTTGGGAATACCAGGATTTATGACAGGGACTTTGACCGGAGTGACGACCCGGTGCGCAAATCCTCACTCGCTGCCGTACACAACTATTTCTTTCTCAAAGGCATGGATACGCTGCGTGAAGGCGGGATACTGGCCTATATCACGACTTCGGGCGTCATGGACTCGCCACAGAACCGTCCCGTCAGGGAGTGGCTGGTAAACCATGCCAATCTCGTTTCTACTATCCGTCTGCCGGATAATCTGTTTACCGATGCGGGTACGGAAGTGGGCAGCGACCTGATCGTATTGCAGAAAAATACCCGAAAATCGGAACTGACCGAAAAGGAGCGGAACTTTATCGAGACCCGCATCATATCCGACAGTATCCATATAAACAACAGCTATGCCGGTCTGGACCACATCGTCTATACTTCCGTATCCATGGGTAAGAACATGTACGGACAACCGGCCATGAATTTTACCCATGAAGGGGGGATCGGAGCCATTGCCGAACATCTCAGGCAGTTATTGGCGCAAGATGTGGGGAACCATCTTGACCGGAAACTTTATGAAGAAAACCTGTCCCGCTCAAACAATTCCACCATCCTCAAAACGGAATTTGAGACACTATTGGAAACAGCAGGAGAGACAGAACGGCAGGAGGTACAGGAAGAAAGCCCCGCACAGCCCTATGAACCCATGCTCAACCTGTTTGCCGCCTATGCGGATGAAGAGCAAGCGGAGGTGCAAGTAGTGGAAAGCAGACCTTCGCCAAGCCGGGCACCGTCAGCATCCCGCAAAAAGAAAGGGAATGAACCGGAAATGTTCAATCTCTTCTCCCAGGAGAACATGTATGATGAAGCCGCCACGCAGGAAGACATGACCGGGGAACGGGCGGAAGCGGAAGCAAAATGGCAGGAGCGCAGACAAAAAATCGAGGAAGAACGGAAGAAAGAAATGGAACCACGTCCGTTTACCGGAGAGATACGTCCCGAATACAAGAACGGCTCTCTTGTGAAAGCCGGTGAGCAATACGGATATTTGCAGGGATTGGGTACTCCCGAAGTACAGTTCCATCCGCTCAGGCTGACTGTCACACAACAATACCGGGCCGCCTACTATATCCCGCTCCGTGAAGCCTACCACAATCTCTACAATGCGGAAGCCGAAACGGAAACCGAACAGCCGGAACTAAGGGAGGAGCTGAACCGGCAGTATGACCGTTTCCACCGCATGTTCAGGGAGCTGAACGGAAAGGACAACGCCAAGTTCCTGCTGTTGGATGCAGGAGGACGGGAAATGCTCTCATTGGAGCGTTCCGTCAACGGGAAGATACAGAAGGCGGACATATTCACCGTGCCCGTATCGTTCAACGCCAACGAGGTGACACATGTGGATACACCGCAGGAAGCCCTTGCGGCATCCCTGAACAAGTTCGGCGAGGTCAATCTGGAATATATGGAGAATCTCTGCGACATCGGCAGGCAGGAACTGCTCGAACAGCTGGAAGAGCGCATCTTCTACAATCCCATGATGAAGAGCCATGAAATCAAGGACCGTTTCATAGCGGGCAATGTGATCGCCAAAGCAGAATGGATAGAGAACCACCTGAGAGACTATCCCGATGACGGAGCAAGCAGAAAATCATTGGAGGCTCTTCGGAAAGCCATACCGGAGCCCATAAGTTTTGAACAGCTTGACTTCAACCTGGGAGAACGGTGGATACCCATGTCCGTATATGAGGAATTCGCCGGATACCTCTTCGAGACAAAGGCCCATATCCACTATACGGAATCCATCGACGAGTTCAGCGTGAGCTTCGAGAGCACCAACGCGAACATCACCGACAGATATTATGTGAAAGGGGAAAAAAGAGGCTATTACGGAAACGACCTGCTGAAACATGCGCTGCACAACACCGTACCCGACATAACCAAGACCATTCAGGACAAGGAGGGCAATGACATTAAGGTACGTGATGCGGAGGCCATCCAGCTTGCCGACACCAAAATCAACGAGATACGCTCCGCCTTCACCGGCTGGCTGAATGAACAGCTGCCCGAATTCAAGCAGAACCTTGCGGACATGTACAACCGCAAGTTCAACTGCTATGTACGTCCCGATTACGACGGTTCCCTGCAAAGCTTCCCGTTCCTTGACCTGAAAGGGCTGGGCATACCGTCCCTGTACGACAGCCAGAAAAATGCCGTATGGATGCTGAAGATGAACGGAGGCGGGATAATCGACCATCAGGTAGGTACGGGCAAAACCCTTATCATGTGTATAGCCGCCTTTGAGATGAAACGTCTCGGACTGGCGAACAAGCCGATGATTATCGGACTCAAGAGCAATGTGCACGACATAGCTGACACGTTCAAGAGGGCCTATCCGAATGCCAGGGTGCTGTATCCGGGCAAGGAGGACTTTACGCCGGAGAAACGCGTCGGAATATTCCATGACATCAAGAACAACAACTGGGACTGCATCATCCTGACACACGACCAGTTCGGGAAAATACCCCAGTCCCCCGAAATACAGCAGGAAATATATACGCAGGAAATAGAGAGTATCGAAGAGAACCTTGCCGTATTCGAGCAGCAGGGCAATGAAGTGACCGGCTGGATAAAGAAAGGGCTGGAAAGAAGAAAGGAGAACCTGGAGGCCAAACTTGAAAAGCTGGAGCAGGATATAAAGGACCGGACGGATGATGTTACAGATTTCAGACAGATGGGCATCGACCACCTCTTCGTTGACGAATCGCACAATTTCAAGAACCTGATGTTCAACACACGCCATGCGAGGGTTTCCGGCCTGGGCAATCCCGAGGGAAGCATGAAGGCCATGAACATGCTTTTCGCCATCCGTACCATACAGGAGCGCACAGGCAGGGATTTGGGGGCCACTTTCCTCTCCGGCACGACCATCTCCAACAGCCTGACCGAACTCTATCTCCTTTTCAAGTATCTCCGTCCGAAGGAAATGGAACGGCAGGGGATTACCTGCTTTGACGGCTGGGCCGCAGTCTATGCGAAGAAAAGCACGGACTTTGAATTTTCAGTGACCAACCAGGTGGTGCAGAAAGAGCGTTTCCGCTATTTTATCAAGGTGCCGGAACTCGCCAATTTCTATGCGGAGATAACCGATTACAAGACCGCTGAAGACGTGGGGGTTGACAGACCGGAACTCAACGAGCAGCTCTATCACATACCGCCCACTCCCCAGCAGGAGGTTTTCATTCAAAAACTGATAAAGTTCGCCGAAACCGGGGATGCGACCTACATAGACAGGGAGCCTCTGTCCGAAGCGGAGGAGAAGGCACAGATGCTGATCGCCACCAACTACTCGAACAAGATGTCGCTTGACATGCGGCTGATAGACCAGCAGTACGGTGACAGTCCGGGAAACAAGGCGTCCCATTGCGCGGCCAAGATTGCGGAATATTACTACAAATATCTCGACCAGAAAGGCACACAGTTCGTATTCTCGGACCTGAGCACTTATAAACCCGACCAGTGGAACATTTACAGCGAGATAAGGCGCAAGCTCGTGGAAGACCATAATATCCCGGAAAAGCAGATAAGGTTCATCCAGGAGGCAAACAGCGACAACGCACGCAAGGAACTGTTCAGGGACATGAACGCGGGCCGCATCCGTTTCCTTTTCGGTTCCACACAGAAACTGGGAACGGGTGTCAACGCGCAGGAACGGGCCGTGGCCATCCATCATCTGGACATACCCTGAAGGCCGTCCGACCTGGAACAGCGCAACGGGCGGGCGGTAAGAAAAGGCAATATCATCGCCAAGCAGTACGCCGGCAACAAGGTGGACTGCTATATCTATGCGGTGGAGAAGTCTCTGGACAGCTACAAGTTCAACCTGCTGCAAAACAAGCAGGTGTTCATCAACCAGCTCAAAAGCCGCAATCTGGCCGCCCGTACCATTGACGAGGGGGCGATTGACGAAAACGGAGGCGGCAGTTTCAGCGAATACGTGGCCATCCTTTCGGGCAACGACGACCTGCTGGAAAAGGCGAAGCTGGACAAGAAACTGGCGGTCCTCGAAAGCGAGAGACAGGCATTCCACCGTAACAAGGGAAACGCGAAAGGCAAGCTGAATGAAAGGACTTCGGGAATAGAAAAAAACAACACCTTTATCGGGCGTTTCACCAGGGACTGGGAATATTTCAACAAGGTGATGCCCGCAGATACGGAAACCGGACTCCGTCCCAATCCCCTGAAACTGGACGGTGTGGATTCGGACAACGTGGAGATACTCGGCAACCGGCTTGCCGCAATCAACCGGAATGCCCGGACGGAGGATGACTATATGAAAATCGGGACCCTGTCCGATTTCCGCATCCTTGTCCGTACCGAGAGGATTTGTGATGGGGACACACAGACCTTGCAGAACAAGTTCATGGTCGAGGGGCTGGACGGTATCAAATATACCTACAACAACGGTTATATAGCCAAAGACCCGAAACTGGCCGTCATGAACTTCATCAATGCGCTGGAACGCATTCCCGCCATGATAGAGAAACGGGAGCAGGAAAACGCGGAGTTGTCGAAGGATATCCCGGTCCTTCAGGAGATTGTGGCGGCTTCATGGCCCAAGGATGCGGAAATCAAGCGGCTGAATGAGGAACTTGCCACGCTGAACCGGAAAATACAGCTTACCATAAAACCGGCAGGCGGGCATGAAAGCGGAACGGATGACGGAACGGAAATGAAAGGACAGAAAGAGACAGGCGAAAGTGACGATACACCGGACCTGCCACGGAAGGCAAGGCATGTCCCCCCAATGGAAATTGCCGCCCCGTCAAACGGACTGAAAAAAATATCCTAAGTTTGCCGTAAAGAGCCGCTTTTCAGGAAATGACAAAGGTATGGCCGGCACCCGGATAAATCCGCTCTGCCGGCCATACTCTTGTCTGTAACGGGAAGAAAGACACTCCGTCATTCCTCTTCCTCAAAGGAAAGGCTTTCCACCTGTCTGTTAATAACCTTCCAGTCAATGGAATCCTTCAGATTGATTATATCCACAATCGAATAATGCCTGGTCCCGTTTTCCTCTTCCGCAAAACGCAGCCGTCCGCTCAAACGCTGCTTCTCAATCTCTGCCGGATCGAGGTTTATCAGCTCACAAACCTCATCGGGCAGCATGGAGAGTTCTACACAGTTATCCTCACAGATATGTTGCAGCACGGCCAACATGTTGAGGGACTTCTTGTAACTTCTCACGAGTGCGGCGAACGAGCCGCTTTCAACCTTAATCATCTTTCTCATAACCTTTTATTTTAGAGTGTTCTTCTTTTTCAAGCAGCATGGCACGCAGCACATCCGAACGACGGTAGTAAATCTTCCCCTTGTCACGGTGGAAAGGCAACGAACCGTCATTGCGGCGTCTAAGAAGTGTCCTGTCGGACATCTTGGTAAGCAGGCGCACGCCTTTTGAATCCAGTATCTCGCTGTCGGGCAAGTTATGTATGGCAGGAGCCAGTAACTTTTCAATGTTGGTTACTTTGGCGAGTATGGTACTGAGCATGTGGGTCATCTGCCCACCAGGTGCAGTTCTTCTATTATTCATAATGACCTTGTTTTTATTGTTACGGTGCAATATTACGGAGATATTACAAGACCATTGGTTACTCAACCGTTGAGCAACCGCCAAAAAAAGACAGAAAACGCCAAGCCGGGACAAAAAAATAGCCGGGAACAGAGTCTCCCGGCTATTTTATGACAGGTAGGTATCAATAAAAGTACAACTGTGCTTATTAATACTTTAATAATCAGATTTATATAAAAAAATAAACAAGAAAATATTTTGTTATATCCCCAATATTTCCTACTTTTGTATATGAGTTATTTGAAACTATGCAAGGCAGTGTAATCCGAAGCAGGACTTCCATATCTAAATCGTTACCTGCATCTTTTTTAATCTCTCTATTTGTTTTATTTTCAGAGAGTTACATCGAGATATTTTGTTTTTAGATTAGAAACTAAAAGTTTCACGAGGATAAACTCTTGGTTTAACCGCATAAAACAATTAGTTTCTCCCCGTAATACCAAAAACCTTGCACTGAGAGCCAAGAGATTAATCACCCTATCGAATATGAATAGAAATACGCATACGGCACAGTTCATTCTCAAGGCCATGCGGAGCGTGACAGATGATTTTCACTTTCAAACTTTGTAGAAAGAGAATGAACCGAAAATAACAGTCCGAATGCACGGCAAAATAACCGTCTGTCACCAAATAAAAACGTATCTTTGCAACATCAACTCCCGTAACCCGATAAAAAGAGACAGAGACATGCGATATTCCGTTATCATTCCCGTATACAACCGCCCCGACGAAGCGGACGAGCTTTTGCAAAGCCTCACGCGACAGAGCTTCAAGGATTTCGAAGTCATTATCGTAGAGGACGGTTCTTCGGTTCCCTGCAAGGACGTTGCAGAGCGTTATCAGAACATTCTGGACATCCGTTACTACGCCAAACCCAACTCCGGTCCCGGACAAACGCGCAATTACGGCGCCGAACGCAGCCAGGGAGAATACCTGATTATACTGGATTCCGACTGCATCCTTCCCGAAGGCTATTTTGCAGCAGTGGAAGAGGAACTGCAAAAAGCCCCTACCGATGCATTCGGCGGACCGGACCGTGCGCACGTCTCCTTTACCGATATACAGAAAGCCATCAACTACTCCATGACTTCGTTCTTCACCACCGGCGGCATCCGCGGCGGAAAAAAGAAAATGGACAAATTCTATCCGCGGAGTTTCAATATGGGAGTACGTCGCGAGGTTTATGAAACGCTCGGCGGCTTCTCCCGGATGCGTTTCGGAGAGGACATCGACTTCAGTATCCGCATCTTCAAGGGCGGGTACGCATGCAGGCTTTTTCCCGGAGCATGGGTGTATCATAAACGGCGGACGGACTTGAAGAAATTCTTCAAGCAAGTGCACAACTCCGGCATCGCCCGCATCAACCTCTACAAAAAATATCCCGAATCCCTAAAAACGGTGCATCTGCTGCCGGCAGCATTCACACTGGGCGTAGCCGTGCTGTTGGCGGGAGCGCCTTTCTGCCCGTACAGCCTGCTGCCGATTGCATTGTACGCACTGCTTGTATGCACGGACTCCATGCTACGGAACAAGAGCCTGCGCATCGGCGTCTATTCCATTGCCGCCGCCTTCATCCAGCTCATCGGATACGGAACCGGTTTCTGGCGTGCCTGGTGGAACCGTTGCATATGCGGCAAAGATGAGTTCGAGGCATTCAAGAAGAATTTCTATAAATAACAGGCTACAAGTGCTGGCAGCCGGTAATGAAAAAAAGATGAAAAAACTGACAATCAACCGGTGGGCGGCAGAAGACCGGCCACGGGAAAAAATGATGCTGAAAGGAGCGGAAGCCCTCAGCGACGCCGAACTGCTGGCAATCCTTATCGGCTCGGGAAACACTGAAGAAAGCGCCGTGGCACTGATGCAACGGACACTTGCCTGCTGCAACAACGATCTGAACCGGCTGGGCAAATGGGAAGTCCACGATTTCTCCCGCTTCAAAGGCATCGGGCCAGCCAAGAGCGTCACCATCATGGCAGCCCTCGAACTGGGCAAACGCAGAAACCGGCAAGAGCGTTCGGAACGGGCCGTGATACACTCGTCCGATGACATCTACGGAATCTTTCATCCGCTCCTGTGCGACCTCACCGTAGAGGAGTTCTGGGTACTCCTGCTCAACCAGGCATCCCGCGTCATAGACAAAGTACGCATCAGCCGGGGCGGCATCGACCAGACCAGCGCCGACGTGAGGAGCATCCTGCGCGAAGCCCTGCTGCAACGCGCCACACAGATTGCCCTGATACACAACCATCCCTCCGGAAATCCGCAGCCCAGCACGAACGACCGCCAACTGACACAGCTCATACTGAAAGGCGCACAGACCATGAACATCCGCCTCATCGACCACGTTATAGTCACAGACGGCAGATATTACAGTTTTACCGACGAAGGAGTGCTGTAATGTAGCCTGCACATTCTTTGTAGTTTCAATTAAAATCTTTAGATTTGCTTCGCTAAACCAACAAACCGTACGGATATGACCAAATTTGAAATAGAAGAGAAAATCGTAGCCATGCTGAAAACCGTATTCGACCCGGAGATTCCGGTAAACGTGTACGACCTGGGACTCATCTACAAGATAGATGTTGCCGACAGCGGTGAGGCGACTATCGACATGACCCTGACAGCTCCCAACTGCCCCGCCGCCGACTTCATCATGGAAGATGTCCGCCAGAAGATAGAATCGATAGACGGCGTGACCTCCGCCACCATCAACCTGGTGTTTGAGCCCGAATGGGACAAGGACATGATGAGCGAAGAGGCCAAGCTGGAACTGGGCTTTCTCTAACTGACAACGTAACAAAGCATATATGAAGAACGTATATTTCCTTTCAGACGCACACTTGGGTTCGCGGGCCATCGAGCACGGACGTACACAGGAACGACGGTTGGTGAACTTTCTCGACAGTATCAAACACAAAGCAGCCGCCGTATATCTGCTGGGCGACATGTTCGACTTCTGGTACGAGTTCCGCACGGTTGTGCCCAAAGGCTACACCCGCTTTCTCGGCAAGCTGTCCGAACTGACGGATATGGGCGTGGAAGTACACTTCTTCACCGGCAACCATGATATCTGGTGCGGGGATTACCTTACGCGGGAGTGCGGGGTAGTCATTCACCGCGAACCCCTCACTACGGAAATCTACGGAAAAGAGTTCTACCTTGCCCACGGCGACGGATTGGGCGACCCGGACAAAAAATTCAAACTGCTGCGTACCATGTTTCACAGCCGTACCCTCCAAACGCTATTCTCCACCCTCCACCCCCGCTGGAGCGTAGAGTTCGGACTGAGGTGGGCAAAGCACAGCCGCCTGAAAAGAATAGACGGGAAAGAGCCCGACTACATGGGCGAAAACAACGAGCATCTTGTACTGTATACCAAAGAGTATCTGAAGAACCATCCGAATATAAACTTCTTCATCTACGGCCATCGGCACATCGAACTGGATTTGATGCTGAGTGCCACCGCCCGCGTCCTTATCCTCGGCGACTGGATAAACTATTTCTCCTATGCCGTATTCGACGGCGAGAACCTGTTTCTGGAAGAGTTTATCGAAGGGGAAACCAAACTGTAAACCACTTGCCCCGCCTTTCAAGAATCGTTTATTCTTATAAACGATTACGAAAAAGAACGAAAAACCGGAACTTTTTGCCCGGTTGCTTGTAGTATCGTCATAACCATTAAAAACAAAAGCGTTATGGATGATATGATTTACAGAAACGATTCCATTGCCGAAGAGAACATCGACCCCAACGGCCGCCCGGCAGAGAATAAATTTGAAGAATGGAGCGAAGAGGTTTCAGAACGTACAGACCCCGGCTGCAAAGACAAGAAAGTGAAATCCGCCAAAGAGCGGAAAAAACTTATCAGGGAAATGGATGAAGTAATCAAAGAAGATTTGAAATAAACAATCACCTCAGGCGATACAGAGCCTTTTCAACCCAAACTTGAAAGGGCGTCAATCCGTACCGCCTGAGGTGACCGACTTTAAAGGAGATTATTTATACCCCGCCGCTTTCGCAATGCGTTTCGGAATTTCCGTATTATCCATCTTACCGACAAACAAATCGGAACCCGCACCTATTGCAAAGACAGGTACATATCCGGCCGTATGGCCCGAACCGGTCCATCCTACCATTGCTATCTGGCTCATCACTTTCCGGGCAGCAGCAGCCAAAGGTTCGGTCTTGGCGTACAGGCTCTCTTCAAAGACAACCTTATTCTTCACAAAAGACGTCTCGTATTCATCACGGAGCATCTTTTCCTGCTCCCAAGTCAAAGGCAACTCTTCCCAAAATCCCATCTTATCGGCAAGCAGCGCCTTCACTTCCTCCCAGGAAGCCTTGTCAGAATCTTTCCGCAAATCGGTAATTGCCTTGGAAAGAAGGTCTTGCGACTGTTCCTGATTCGTCAATGCTTTCAGGCGCAACTCATATCTTCCGGTACCCAGACTCATGCCGCCGGTTTCGTGGTCGGCAGTCACAACAATCAAAGTCTCTTTCGGGTGCTTCTTGTAGAACTCATAAGCCACTTTTACCGCATTATCCAAATCGATAACTTCCTCAAAAACGGTGGCAGGGTCATTGCCGTGGCAAGCCCAGTCAATCTTACCGCCTTCCACCATAAGGAAGAATCCTTTATTGTTTCCCTTTGTCAGGAACGAAATAGCACTTTCGGTAATCTCCGGCAAGGTAAGGTCACCTTCCTTGCGGTCGATGGCATAAGGCAGGCAGGAAGGTACGGCGCCCTCTTTCTGGATAAGCACCATTTTCCCTGCATCCGCAGCCTTTGCTTTGTATTCGTCCAATCCTCTGGCAATGGTATATCCCGCTTCCTCTATAATGGGGAAGATACTCGGCGCATCTTTCTTATCGGCTGTCGTAGCGGGTTTCAGGAAACCGCCGCCTGCGTAAAAGTCGAAACCGGCCTTCGGCAGGTCAAGCGCAATTTCGTAATACATGCTACGGTTGGGCTGGTGGGCATAGAATGCCGCCGGGGTAGCGTGGTCTACACTGACACTGGTGGTGACACCGACTTTCCTGCCTGCTTGCTTGGCTTTCTCGGCAACTGTCTGCAAGGCGTTTTTATCATCGTCCATACCAATAGCCCCATTGTATGTCTTTGCACCGGTGGCAAGCGCCGTACCGGCTGCTGAAGAATCGGTCACGGAATTAGTGGCGGAGAAAGTTGTAGCCACAGTACCTGCCGGAAATGTGGTAAACAAAAGCGGCTTTACTCCAATAAGCCCTTCCTGTTCCGCCAGATACATCTCAGCACCATTCACTTGGTTTACCCCCATTCCATCTCCAATGAAATAAAATACATACTTTGCCTGTTGCGCCCAAACTGTACTTACCAGAAATATGACCAGCAGTACAGTTACATGTCTTCTTATAACCTGTTTCATTGCAATAACCCTTTATTTATTAATACGGAACAAAGATAGAACATTTTTCGTTCTGCAATAATTGCGTTTGTGTTAAAAACAAATCCCTATAAGCCTCTTTTTGAAGACTTATAGGGATTCCGGTAAAAGCGACATACCACAAATTACATTCTATTTTCGTTCTCTTACGTAGTCTTTTTTTTCAGGACCCACTCCTTTTATGACCACCCTCGTCCAATGCTTCGGCAATACCGAAGGCAGTTGCACCACCCCGTTTTCCGTAATCCTCAACCCGGCAAAGCCGTTGATAACAGCTTGTAGCAATCCTCCTGCACCTGTGGCAAAATAAGGATTCTGACTGGTAGGAGTTTCCGCCAACACTCCAAAGGGCGGACGCAAATTAGGGACATAAGAACGACGGAACATTTCATAGGCTTTATTCGTATCACCCAAACGGGCATACTGTACACAGAAAGCGGAATAGGACATTGCAGGACCATGCTTCGGATCTATCTTCCCGGCATAATACTCCAAATCTTTCTTTAAAGTTTCAGGATCGGTAACCACCTCCAACGGATAGCCCAATAGGTTGACGTCCGCTTGCTTAATCATAGCTCCCTTATACTTTTCATGCTCTTTCGTCACCCCGTTGCCAAACGAGTGAAAGCGCAGATTCTCCGCAATATCGTTCCATACGGTGGGGGCTTCTTCCCCGCAGGCTTCGGCTGCACTCACCGCATACTTCAAGGCGCAAACAACCGCACCATTGGTAAACGCGTTATCCGTCACACCGCTGGCATATTCATTGGCTCCCACCACATTGACTATTGCATAACTGCCGTCGGGCATCTTCCTAACACGACTTTCCCAAAATGCAGCAACTTCTTTCAGCAAAGGATAGCCAGTATCGACCAGCCACTTACGGTCTTTCGTCACACAATAATAATGCCAGGCGGCAATTGCCACATCGGCTGTGATGTGATGTTCAAACGGTCCGGTCAAAGCCCATACAGGAGTGGACTCTGTACCGGTATCATCCGATTCCCAAGGGAACATGACACCTTTATAGCCATGGGCATAAGCACGACGAATCGCACCCTCCATACGGTCGGTACGGTAATCCATCATAGAACGGGCTATCCCTTGATTCAGTAATAACATCGGCGGATACATCCACAACTCTGTATCCCAAAAGATATGCCCGTTGTAGCCTTGCGCCGAAAGTCCCATAGGCGGAATACTTAAGCGGCTTCCCTCACGTCCGAAAGAATAAAGGTTATAAAGGGCAAAACGCACGTGTTTCTGTGCCTCCTCATCGCCTTCTATAATCACATCCCCTTCCCAAAGTTTGTCCCAAGCAGCCTGATGTGCTTCCAGCAAACGGTCCGTCCCTTCATAATTGGCATAAACGACCTGACGTACGGATTCACCGAAAGGATCAGCAAAGTCCCGGGTAGAGCATACCGTACCCAAAAGAGCAAACTTTACGGTTTCTCCTTTCTGCAATGTACGGAAGATAGATATAGCACCCGCTTCTTTCAACAACTGGAAATTGAACGCATTCTTTTCATAAACAAAGCCTGCCGAACCCGTTACCCTATGCGTACCATGCCGGGAAGGCGCACTGACACTCACAACATACTGCCCGGCTTGCCCGCCTTTCATCTTGGTATATACAGTATCGAGCACACCGTATTCTTTCGGAACTTCCGTTCGCTGCAACACCTGTATCGCACAATTCTCCAGAGCCTTTATCTCTACCTGAATCATTCCGGCATAAGGCATATTCCTCAACGCACGAATACTATACTTCACTTTTACCTTATTCAGCGCATCAAACGATGTGATGTGGGCAGCAGCTTTCATGTCAATCTCTTGCCGCCAACCGGTAATATTCTTCTCCTCAACGGACACATCATCCACCTTCAGTGAAAGCAAAAAAGGGTTTATGCCCTGCAATACCCGACTGACGCCATGCCTACCTCCGCTCTCAAATACATGGTTCAAAACAACATGCCGCACCGAAAAAGGCTCTTTCCAAGGTAATATCCCGATACCGCCATTGGCTACCGGAGCTCCGACATAAGTTGCGCCGGTATCAGTAGCAGTCAATTTCCAGCCATTATTCTGTGCAGCCAACGACATACAAGCGCATAGCAGGATTGTCAAAAAAATATTTCTCATTACTAACTATTTACGCAGATCAGTAGCTGAACATTTTCTACTTACTGCTTATTAAAAAATTATTATTCAATCAATTGCTTCATTAAACAAATTCTGTCTTCTCTCAAATACAGATTTATATAAAGATATAAAAAAAGTTACTCCGGTCTAAAAACATCTCAAGAAAGTCCTCAAAAAAGCATGTCATTGAGCCGTCAGCTCAATGACATGACTACGAAGATTTGTTGCCCCGAACACATTTAATCCAACTTTCATTAAAAAGTCTCCGGAATAAATTTTCCCATTCGCTTTCAATTTAGAGTGTGTAGCAGGCATCAGATTGATTTCGTCTACTCTATATTGTTTATTCGAATCTAATCCTTGTAGCTTCACCGGCATTAGTTTTTCCTTAAAACGAGGATAAATATCATAGGCAAACAAAACAGCTTTATCCCTATCTTTACTTACATAGTTAATGGCCATATGATTACTTTCATACGGAGAAACTAAACGGTATTGCATACCATCCATTATGGCATTTTGTAAGCGTTTCCAATTGGCTACAGCCATTTGACAATAAGCAATTTCACCGGTAGTAAGCTCTTTCAATCCTATATCAAAACCGAGTTTACACATGGAAGCCACATCCGTACGAAATTTGACAGAGGCTGCCTTGTTCCAACCGGTTACATGTGCACACATGGCTTTAGCCGGAAAAAACTGAGAAAAACCCCATTGAATATAAATACGTTCCACAGGATTGGTATTGTCACTACACCAAAATTCCGTAAAATATTTTAATGCTTCATAATCACACCTTGCACCCCCACCAGAACAAAGCATCATCGGTACATCAGGATAGTTTTTCTTAATACGTTTCAAGACATTATAAATACCACGCACATGCTCAATATACAACTGTCCTTGTTTCTCCTTCCAATAAGGAGAATAGATATTGGTAATCGGGCTATTGCAATCCCATTTAAAGAAAGCTACACCTGGATTCTCCTCTAAAATACCTGCCACAACATTATAAACATAGTCCTGTACTTTGGGATTACTTAAATCCAATACCAACTGATTACGATAATAATAGGTTTCTCGATTAGGCAATTTAATAGCCCAGTCAGGATGCTTTTCGAACAATGCACTTTTTGGATTTACCATTTCCGGTTCAATCCAAATTCCAAATTTTACTCCTGCTTTTTCAGCCGATTTCACTAAAGCAGATATTCCACCGGGAAGCTTATCTTGAGTTACTTCCCAATCTCCCAAACCGGCACGATCATTCTTACGAGGATATTTATTGCCAAACCATCCATCATCCAGCAAAAACATATCTACTCCCAAATATTTAGCCTCTTTCATCAATTTAACAAGTATTTCCTCATTGAAATTGAACTTTGTATTCTCCCAATTATTCAATAATGTCATGCGGTCGTTTTGCCCATCTTTAAGACTATAATTAATAGCCCATTCGTGAAAGTTTCGGCTACCTTCTCCTGTGCCATTGTAACTTAAAGTAAAAATAAACTCAGGCGTAGAAAAAACTTCACCAGCCTTCAGCTCATAGTTGGAGGCATAAGGATTAATAGCAGGAATAACGCGCAAATTGCCCACGTTGTCTACTTCAAAGGTGAAACGAAAGTTACCGGTCCACCCTAAAGTACCCATCAGAACCGTCCCCTGATGTTCATTGACCGGCTGGTCTAATCCTACTTCAAAAAAAGGATAAGCATGCATGGCAGCACGACTTCCAAGTTTGGTATCGATCACTTTCTTACCAAATTGCAATTGCTGACTGCTCATATGCGCTTCCTTAGCCCAGTCACCGCTGAATTCAGTCAGATAATAACTGGAATTATTAAAGTAAAGCATTGTGGAAGCATAAGTAGATAAAATAATCGGTTTCCGTTCTTGGTGCTTGATTTCGCTCCAAGTTTTGATGATATTCTCTTTCGGATAAGCTACATAATGTAAGATTACATCTACCGGATATTGATCATCGCGCAACTGTATGACTGTTTCCACACCTCCTTCCACCGGTTGATTGTATGAAGTAACATAATATAATATAGTAGAAAGATTTCCATCACTGTGACTGATACCAAGGGCAGGTTCAAAAAAATCTTCATTGCCAGAGCCACTATACACCTCCCAACCACGTTTACTGACACTACCGTCCGAGGCAGCATATACATTCCATGGAAAATCCCGTACATCTCGTTCATACAACAATTTCTTACCTAAATAAGTCTGATACAAACGCCCATTTTCTCCAACTTGAAGTATCAAATCTATATTATCGGTAGAGATACGAATTGTTCTATTATTCTCCGCATTTATACACACTAAAGATAATAATGCAAAAAAAGAAATAAGCAGTTGTTTTTTCATGATACTATTATTTATTAATCTTGAAAATCACAGCAGATACAGGTGACATGTTTATGCGGTCTTCTATTGTGCCTGCTTTATACTTTACCTGTTTCTTATCACCTATCACTATTTCCCATTTTCCAGACTTGAATGCCGGAAATTTAGCTGCCACTTTCTTAGCACTTGGATTCACAGCTACACAATAACGTTCTCCATCCGCTTCACGCAAATAGATCAAAGGATAAGGCTGCTCCACATTACTGATCATCTTCCAGTCTCCCGTATTTCCCAAGGCCTTGGAAGAACCACGCAATTTCAATACATCACGTACATAATTCAGCAAAGAGTTCTCATCTGCCTGCTGTTGTTCCACAGTGGGGGCATCCTCTTCCGGGTCAACCGGAATATACAACTTTTCTGCGGGAGCAGTAGAAAAGCCAAAATTAACAGACCCGTTCCACTGCATCGGCGTGCGACTTCCGGCACGATTTCGCGAAGCAAGTACACTACCTTCAACATCTGGCAGTCCTTCAATGTACTTCATACCTATTTCATCACCATAATAGATGCAAGGAACTCCTGGCATAGTCAATAAGAAAGTCATTGCTACTTTCAACTGTTTCAAATCTGTACGTTTTCCACAAGCCAGACGCCATATATCATGATTAGAAGTCGGTAGAGAGATATATCCTTTTCCTTTCGTCTTTCCATATTCTTTTTGGTACATTTCTATAAACTGCTTAACTTGTCCTGCTCCTTCCAACCCGAAATAACAATTGATATCTTCCGTTTTTTTCTTATTGAAGAAAAGGGAAGTATACCCCTTTCGTCCGATATGGAACAGAAAATCGATATGGAATCCGCCACCAATAGAATTGGTTGGCTCTCCCCATTCGGCAATAAAAGCTCCCTCTGGATATTTTTCTTTGAACCAAGTGCTAATACCTGTCCATAAACGGCTTGTCTCGATATGCTTCGGATCATTCTTTATCAGACTGTATGCCATATCCACCCGAAAGCCATCCATACCTTTGTCCATCCAAAAAGAAATAATATTCTTCAATTCACGTCGAACTGCTTGCGGACCAGGGGCATCTACCGATTGTTCCCAAGGATGCTCCGGATTGGGATTGGCATACCCATAGTTCAGTGCCGGCTGGCAATCGAAAAAATTCTTCATATAATTACCGTCGCGCTCACAATCTGTAGAGACAAACTGTTTCGGTTTTTCCGTTTTTGAAGGTGTCCAAATGAAATAATCGCTATACTGTAAATTCGTATCAGACTGCTTGGATTGTAAAAACCAAGGGTGTTTGTCAGAAGTATGCCCTGCTACAAGATCCATAAAAATCTTCATTCCTTTTTCATGTACTTTCTGTACAAGACTCACCAACTGAGAATTTGTTCCATAACGCTCATCCACAGAATAGAAATCTGTCACATCGTATCCACCATCAAAAAACTCAGAAGAAAATACCGGACTAATCCAAATCGTGTTCACTCCAATGGACTTGATATAATCTAATTGCGATTCTATTCCTTTCAAGTCGCCGATACCGTCACCATCACTATCTTTGAAAGAGGCCGGATAGATTTGATAAACCACCGCCTTTTCCAACCACTGCGGAAGATGTTGTGCCTTTACTATTCCGCTAACGAGGAACAGACTAACAAATATAATCCATTTCATAATTTCTACTCTTTTCATTGTTTTTCTATAATAATTCAAACATCAATCAATAAAAAAAAGAATAGAGACCGGGAGATGTACCCCAATGTCGCATCACTCCCGGCCTCAACCATCATTTATATAAATTACAGCAATTTATATATTATACTTAATTTTCTTCCCAGCCCGGATTCTGTTCCAAAGCCGGATTTATCACTCTAACATTTCTCGGTATAGGACGAAGATATTTCTTATCATCCCATTCCCGTTGGAATGCTTCTCCCCAAACCAAATAACCACTTTTATCACCCGAAAGAGTAAGGTTACCGCCAAGCTGCACAAACTTAACTCCTGCAATACTGGGTTTAGTACCTTTGTAGAAGCATACATCATTCTTTCCGTCACCGTCCAAATCGTACCCTTCATTCACTTTCGGGATGTAAATACCTTCCCATTTTGTCCTATTTGCAGCCAATAAATCAGCAGCTTTCCAGCGCATCAAGTCATCATAGCGACGGTCTTCGGCAATCAGCTCAATGGCACGTTCACGTCTAATTTCCAATAAATACTTGTCCGATATATTTGGATAATAAGTTTCCTGCATATAAGTATCCGCCGTTTCCGGTTCCTTACCATTGACACCGGCACGCTCGCGCAGCAATTTAATCGTCTTATTCCATATATCCGAAGTGAATTCACCGAGCTCGGCTTTAGCCTCCGCATAAATCAATAATATCTCGGCATATCGGAATATAGGCATTGCATTTGTAGCCTCTGCTTGGCCATCGTAAAATGTATTATCCAAAGACCATTTTATCATGTGATAACCGCTCAATGTGATAGTAAAATCCGGTAAAACAGTTATTTCCTTGTCTTTATCTATACGTTTGTAACCCGGAGTACGAATTGTCTGCTTCAGGCGACAGTCACGATCTTTTACTTCCTGCGGAAAAGTCATCGTTTCATAACCTGCCTTATCCGTAAAACGACTGCCATCTCTCATCAAATAAGTATTAACAAAGGAACGAGTCAATGACCAACGAGAGCCTGACGTTGCAGAGTTATACTTCCATGTCACATCGTGCCAACGACGGAATTCTGCATCATACACCTGTGCCCAAATAGTCTCATCCAAAATAGAACGCACACCTACCCGGTTCTCTGCTGTAAACAATTTACGATAGTCCTTTTCAGCTTCACCGGTATTCAACAGTTTATATTGCTTAGAATTTATCAACTCTTCTGCCGCCAAAGCAGCCTCTCTGATCCATTTATCAGCATCCGGCAGATTCATTTCCGGATGATATTTGCGGAATGTACCTTCATGCAAACATACACGTGCTTTCATGGCCAACGCCACATACCGGGTTACTGTTGTACAAGTTTCATCTTTCTTGTCAGTAAGGTATTTTACAGCCTCATTCAAATCCTCCAACACCTTATCCATTACAAACTCCCTTGAATCACGAGGTTTATACAATGCTTCATCATCAGGCTCTAAACAGTAATCATAATAAGGAACTCCACCGAAAGTTTTCACTTTCTCAAAATAGAATTTGCCACGCCAGAACTTAGCTAATCCCATATATTTATTCTTAATATCATCACTTACAGGCGACTGTTTCAAGCGGTCAATGAAATAGTTGATATTCCGTAAGTCACTCCAGCTCCATCCGCCTTGATTGTCGGGCCCATACCCCGAGGTCAAATACGAACTTACCGAAACCACCTCCATAATATCGGCTACACCGTCTCCGGTAGCTACACCAACTCCTGGCATATCTTTTTCATAAAAAGAATTTGCATAAAGACTTATCTCGCGCTCTGTCTTAAAAAAATCGTCAGGCGTTATCTTATTTTTTGGATATTCAGTCAAAAAATCTTCGCACGACGCGAACATCAGTCCCAATGCCATTGCATATAAATATATTTTTTTCATAATCTTCCCTCTTTTTTAGAATGAAACATTCAATCCTACCGTATACGTTTTCAGCATCGGATAACTATATCCTTGTTCTTCACCTTTACGGTCTTTCAAATCGACATCACCGCCCTTGATAACTTCAGGGTCAAAATTCTCACATATATTGGAGAAAGTAAAGAGATTTTCGCCTGTAAAATAAATCTTCAATCCGGTCAGTCCTAACTTAGACACCCATGCTTGCGGCAATGAATAATCAACAGTCAGCGCTTTCAGACGCAAGTAAGAAGCATCCTGCATATAGCGGTTGTTTGGCGTTCCCATCGGACGTCCGCCATTTTCAGAAGAATATCCCACCAAACGGGGCCAATAAGCGTTGGGGTTAGGATTCTCCTCCGTCCAACGGTTCTCATGCATCTTCAGCGAATAGCCGTAAGGACGATTGTACTTGCCCCAGAAAAATCCTGTTTCCTGTCCCGGATACCAATCTCTTTTTCCTACACCTTGAAAGAAAGCGGAAATTCCGATGCCTTTCCAACCTACATTCAAATTGAAACCGTAGTGATAACGTTCCTCCTCATTGCCGACAATAACCAAGTCACCATGATCGCTCAGCGTTTGTGCACCCTTATCAATTTTACCGTCTCCATTCAAATCAGCAAATTTCAAGTCACCGGGTTGCCATATCTTAGAATCTGAAATCTTTATATAATCCTGATCTGCATGATTAGCTATTTCATCATAACTGGTGAACAAGCCTTCGATGTTGTACCCCCAAATATCACCAATGCGATAACCTTCATAGTAATCACTCAACTTACCGGTAGCATTGTTATATTTGGTAATCCAACTTTGGCTATCCCATAACATGAACTTCACTCCATAATGGAAATCGCTGCCTGCCAACTTGAAATTATCTCTCCATGAAAGAGTCAATTCCCATCCTTTTGTTTTTAAATTGGCATAGTTGCCTTTGGGTTGAGTAGTACCCAGTACTTCCGGAAGCGTAGGCCCTACGGTATACATATCAGTCGTATTACGGCGGTACCAATCGAATCCTATCGTCAGGCGGTTTTTAAACATATCCACATCTACACCCACATCATATGTGGTAACCTTTTCCCAAGTCAGATTATTAGGAATCAACCCCGGATAACTTGTATAATTCACTTGTCCGTCACCTACAATCACACCGGTTTTATCAATACTCATGGTGGGCAAGAACTTATAAGGATCTACATTACCATTGCCCAATGCACCGACTGAGAATCTCAACTTCAGGTTATCGAGCCAGGAACGAGTACCCTCCATAAACTTTTCTTCCGAGATGCGCCATGCTGCTGAAGCAGAAGGGAAGAAGCCCCACATCTCATTAACAGGGAATTTAGACGAACCGTCATAACGTCCGCTTGTTTCAATGAGATAACGTCCCTTATATCCATAGTTCAAACGATAGAACACACCTACATAAGACCAGTTCTTGTCACCTTGTTCTAGTTTATAGTTCAAACCATCCATTAAATCATAATTCGGTCTGTCGGGGAAAAGGAAACCGTCTCTTTCCGAATAAAAGGTATCTTTATTGGAAGTCTCCAGATTCCAGCCTCCCATTACGGACAAAGCATGATTTTCTCCCAGTTTCGGAGTCCAAGTACCATTAAGGTTGGCTGCCATATAGCGGGTTTCATCCTTATTATCCATCATAAGGCTCTTGCCCTTTTCCGCAAACTGTTCGGGACCGGTGCTGTAAGGAACATAATTCAAAACGCGATTACGCTTATAAGCCGTATTGACATAAGTAAAATCACCACGAAATTTTAACACATCTTTGATAGGAGTAATATTTACTCCAAAAGTATTCTTATATTGCAGTGTTGTCTGGTCCTGATAAGAGCTTTCATTATAGAAATCTCCCACAGCACAATAGACAGCACTATACGTCAGACTTCCATCTGGATTGTACATTACAGCCATCGGAAAGCCCTGCTGTTCCATATTACGTTGGATATTTAAAGTCTGATCATACGAAATCAAAGGGTAATGATACGTCTTGTGCATCATATCAAAGTTATTGTCAATACTCAGCCAAGGCTTGATTTTTATAGAGCCTTTTGCACGAAAGTTTCCACGCTGGTAATCATCTGTATTGGCGCGGTAGATACCATTCTGTGAGAAAAAACGGCCCGACACATAGAAGTTGGCTATATCATTGCCACCTGTAATACTTATTGAGTGGTCTGTCCCGGCTGTCACGTCTTTATAGAGAAGTTTGTCCCAATCCGTATTCCCAAAGTACTCATACTGTCCGGTATTCTCGTTTATCTGCACTTTGGGCAGGTCAGGATTCGCATCGTGACGACGCAATTCTTCGTGCCACTCCGGTGTATAAGGGAATATATTATTGATAGAAGTAGGCATGGTTCCTTTATTGTTCACAAAAGCTTCTACAAAGTCATCTGTCCACTGCAATCCGTTTGTCACCAAATCAGGTTCTACTGTGCGCTGGCTGAAAGAGAAGCTACCATTATAATTCACTTTCACGCCACCTTTCTGCGCATTCTTAGTAGTAATCAATACCACACCGAAAGTACCGCGAGCACCATATACGGCAGCCGAAGAAGCATCTTTCAGAACAGAAACACTCTCTATATCTTGCGGATTCACCGAATTCGGGTCACCTTCCACACCGTCTATTAAAATCAGTGCTTCTCCACCTGCACCAATAGAGGTTGTACCGCGAATATTATAAGACGCTCCGCGATCGGGCTTACCGTCACGCATGGATATATTCAAGTTCGGAATTTGCCCTTGCAAACTACGTGTCAACGACGGAGTTGAACGTCCTTCCAATGCTTCGGAATTAATATGGTCTACTGCACCTACCAAATCTCGTTTCTTCATAGTACCGTATCCCACAACCACCACTTCATCCAAAGCCTTGACATCCTCTTCAAGGGTAACATCCAAAGAATTCCGGCTGCCCGGTGTAAGTACTACTGTATTATAACCTATAAAAGAGAATTCCAGTTTGGTCTGTTTGCTTGGCAATGCCAAACTATAATTTCCGTCAATATCGGTAATGGTACCTTGTGAGGTTCCCTGCACTCTTACAGTTACGCCGATCAACGGTTCGCCATTCTGGTCGCGCACACACCCCTTTACCAATTCCTTCTGCATCACAGCTTGTGATTCATAACGGACACCCAATTCACCCCGATTCAAATCATCGGCCCATGAAGGCGCAGCCAGGCAGCACGCCAATGAGAACACCGCTATACGGCAAGTTTTATTCACATTTATTGTTTTCATATTATCAGATTTATTTATCAACAAATACAGTTACTCCTTCAGCAGCTTCAATATCACTTACACTTACACTTTCAGGACCATCCTTCACATTCAGTTTGTATAATTTACCAACACGAGGTTTCAGCCATTCGGTTGTCGTAACTTCTCCGCCCATCATTATGTAACATCCGTCATCATTATGTCCTTGCTTGGCAAACCAAGTATTCGTTCCATCGCCAAAATAAGGTTGCGGTTCACCTTTGGAGTTTACAGTGCGATACAGGTCATTGTCGGTAATCAGATAACGGTCTTCTTTTCTGATGGAAGACTCACCACCATAGAATACAACATCTTGAGGCACTGTGTTCTTATCGATATTCACTCCTTTAAACACTGCTATTCCGTCGGGCACATTCGTCTTTTTATCGGAATTCAAATTATTGAATATACCTGAACTGCCTTTTGCCGCTCCATTATCGTTACTACCTCTTTTATTATAGAAATCGTATGCCCACCATCTATCTTTCTCTATCATAGGACTTCCCCAATCATTGTAATAGCTTGCAATCATATAACTTGCTCCACCTACATAGAAGAATTGTCCTTTCTTTACACTACCGGAGTTTATGTCTATCTGATAAGTAGTTTTTGTATTTTGTCCTTTCGATTCTACCCAGCCATCCAAGGCGGCAGGATAAGTTTTATCAGCCGGATTCGTAGCATTCATACCCGTAATGACACAATACGGAGTCTCATCAAAATTAATATCTTTCAATGCCAGCAGTTGAACATACTCATAACCGCCTTTATGAGCGAAACCACCGCCTGACACAGTCCCCGGTTTCGGAGAATCAGATCCTTTCGGATCCACAAGGAATCCCGTAATAACAATATCCGAATGATGTATCAGCTTCACGATCTCCACATTGGATATATTTTTAGCAACGTCTTCAACAACAGAGACAACCTCTGTCTGTACTGCCACCTCATTCGTTTCGTCATACACTTTAATCAAATAATCATCCAAAGGTATTTTAGTAAACAGTATTTCACCTTTTTCATCCGTCAACCCCGACTTATAGACAACCTGCTCCTCTTTGGTCAGCAAATCTACCTTACGTCCGGAGATAGCAGTACCTCTATCCGACTTCACAATGACCGTATAGTCAGCCACCGTCATTTCATAATTGTCAGCTTTCATCGTAGCGACATTTAGAGCATTGTCGTCGTCCACTACCATATCAGTCTTCAATATTTCCGTCTCACCCATCATCGCCGTAAAAATATAGTTTCCCGGCTTGAGGTTCAAGAAGTGCACCTTACCAAAAATATCCGTATTTTTACTCATAACCAATACATCCGGTTTATGGCTCATAAAAACATTTACCACCGCTTTGGATATGGGTACATCCGCCTTATCCAACACTGTAAGCTCAAATTCCTTAATCACAGGAATCGGAGGAGTCACATCATCATTACATCCTGCAAAGACGGCTCCCAACAAAAGCAACATAAAAAAGAATTGTTTCATTGTATTTTATCTTTTGAAAATTATCTTTACTGTTAAAACCAGAATCATTTATTGCGATAAATCAAAATATTTGCCAGACGCTTATCATCCTTTCCTTCCATTTTTCTCGATGCAAAACCCAAGTACAGTGTGCCATTCTTCACTTTGATACCTTCCGCTTCCATATACCCACGATCGGTCATTCCGAATTCATTCAGTTTCTCGGCATCTGCAACAGCAGCCACTTCCTTTCGTGCAGAAAGAAGGCCGTTTTTGTCCAATACGCTTACATAAGCCTTTGAAGGATCGGCTTCAAGATATCCCATACCCTCATAATAGTAGACGAATTGCTCATCAATGTCATAACCCTGAAAAGCCAACTCGCCTACACTTCCTCCATGTCCGTCGGAAACTGCAAATTGATAAAGAGGCTGAAGCTGAGAAAGCTCTCTCGCCTTGATAGTCAACGTCACTGTTTTCTCCGGTGTAGCCTCATCTTCACCGCCATACTTCAGAGGTTCCAGCACGACATCCACCGGAGCCAGCTTCATTGCTTCACTCAAACGATAAGCTACAAAAACACGCGTATTAACCCCCGACACCTTCTTGGAATATTGTACTCCCAGCAAATCTTTCTCCGCATTAATTGCAGGATGTATATTACGGGTACCTTTCAGATGGAATACATCACCTCCGGCAAGCTGTACACTTGTTCCCGGTTCATACTTCACGCGGCATATCGTCTGCGAACCGCCATAACTTTTGTCACTCCCCTTATTGCCATGACTCCCTAACCAAATATAAGTTCCGTCGGCAGCTTCTTCAACAGCCATGTTCGTTCCATGTCCAAAGAATTCAAATACCATACATTCCGAAGGATTGGTAGCATTAGGCGCTCCATGCAACACATTCAACTGATGCTGGCTGCTTCCCGCTATCTGCACATAATAAATATCACCGTTCTTGGCAATATCCATGCTCTGAATAACAGCATTTCTTTTCAAAGATACACCTTTACTGTAAATCAAATCTTCGGAAAGAGGTTTCGAAAGTTTCTCAAAATACGGCTCATTAAAAACCAAAGGCTTTTTTTCAGTAGGTTCAACCGTCTCACCATCTTCACAAGCAAATAACACAGAAGAGAAGCAAGCACAAAGTAGCACTGTCTTTAGTGCCATACTGCATAATGTTTTCATAGTCTTATATATTATAATAATTAATATCAGATATTTATAAACGAAATTTAATCTGTCGTCATATTCATTTAGATAACTTTCCGCGACAAATATAAATATAAAAAACAATACAGCAAATAAAAAAACGAAAATAACAGCAAGAAAACGAAAAGAAAAACACAGAATAAGGATAAATATTAAAGAAAAAGAAACACAAATGAAACATAAACGCAATACAAAACCATTAAAAGCAAAGCTAAACGCAACAAGAGAGACGTCCAATAAAAGTTAAAAGTCGCAATTTCAAAGAGTATTTATCTGCCCCATCTTCCACAAATTATTATATTTGCGATATATAAATCATCAATAATCGAAATAATATGAAAACAAAAGAAACATTATTTTTACTATTATGCTTCATTTTATCTACTGAAGCTTTCTCGCAGAAAGGTCCCGAATGGCTAAAAGACGCAGTCATATACCATATATATCCCAGCAGCTTTCAAGACAGTGACGGAAATGGCATCGGAGATCTGAAAGGAATTCACTCCAGACTGGATTATATCCGTTCAATCGGAGTAAACACCATTTGGCTCAGCCCTATTTTCTCTTCCGAATTCAAGGACGGCGGATACGACATCACTGACTTTTACCGTATTGATCCCCGGTTTGGTCAAAACGAAACATTGACAGCACTTATTCAGACAGCACACTCCAAAGGTATCCGAGTCTGTTTGGACCTTGTGGCTGGACATACCTCGGATAAGCATCCATGGTTTTTACAGTCCAAGCAGACTGATACCAACCTGCAACATAGTGATTACTACATTTGGACAACCGACAAAAAACAAAAACCCAAAAAGTACGTAGACGCACCAGACGCAGCACGCAACGGATACTATATGAAAAACTTCTTTGACTGCCAACCTGCACTGAATTACGGATTTGCCCAACCCAATCCCAACCATCCCTGGGAACAGTCCGTCAATGCTCCCGGACCACAAGCTGTCCGCCGCGAACTGAAAAATATCATTGCTTTCTGGATGGACAAAGGAGTAGACGGATTCCGCGTAGACATGGCACAAAGCCTCATCAAACGCGATGACCGCAACCACACAGCCACCATGCAGTTGTGGGACGAGCTCCTAAGCTGGTTCAACAAGAAATATCCGGAAGGAATCATGATGTCGGAATGGAGTATGCCGCATGAAGCTATCAAAGCTGGATTCAACATCGACCTTATTATTCACAACGGAGTGAAAATATACCGAAACCTTGTCTGCAACACAGACGACAAAGGAAAACCAAACAACTGCTACTTCGACAAATCCGGCAATGGACAAATCAAAGAGTTTGTAACTAATTATGGCAAAGAATATCAAGCAACCAGAAACCTGGGATATGCCACCATGCCTACGTGCAGCCATGACATATGGCGACTGAACCGCCTGCAACGCAACACACCGGAAGAACTCAAAGTAGCATTAACCCTCTTTCTCACTATGCCTTGGCCACCCATCATATACTATGGTGAAGAAATAGGTATGAGAAACCTGGAAGAAGCCCCTTACAAAGAAGGGAGTAAGAGCGCACGCAACAGAAGCAGTTGTCGCACTCCCATGCAATGGGAAACAGGATTGAACGCCGGATTTTCATCCGCACCATCCAACCAAATCTATTTGCCGATAGACCCTGCCGACAATTACCCCAATGTAGCCTCGCAAGAAAATGACCGTACTTCCATCTTGAATTATGTACGCACTCTACTGGAAGTCAGAAAGAACATACCAGCGATTGGCACAAGAGGCGACTGGAAAGCTATTAGCGACATAGAACAGCCATACCCTTTTGCATACATGAGATGGATAGGCGATGAACAATATTTCATCGCGTTAAACCCCAGCGGGCAAAAAGCGGAGACAGCCGTCAACCTGCCGGACAACTCAAAGATTGAATGGTTAGCAGGAACAACTTCCAGCTATTGGATTAAAACAAAAAAAGGAGAAACACGCCTTCAAATGCCCGCTACTTCAGCCATCTTATGTAAAATAAGGACTAAATAACATTAATGGAGAAAAAGATCTTACTCAGGATTATATCAAAATAGAATTCGGCTATCATTCTGTTGTTTAGAATGATAGCCGAATTCTATTTTAACACACCTCCATGTTTTTTTCAATTCATATTGCAAGGATTTTCCGAATGTAGCCCAGAAACGCGAAAAGAGAGCATCACAGCTTTATGATCTGTAGGCCACCCTCTCTTAGGGCGAATAAAACAATCCGAACTCCTCTCCTTTTTCATTTTTCCTTTCACAACAGAATGTACAGGCCCTACAATCCAAGCTTCTTCCGGAACCAAAAACGGGGAAGGGTAATAATAAATAAAATCAATTCGTTCTCGTTCATCAGCCTCAGGCGCCCACGTCAGTTTAGCCACAGGTGCACATTTGTTTCCGGCAGGATACGTAAAGCCCGGATAAGTGACGGGATTAGGATAAACCGAACGATAAGCATCCCTGAAACCTGCCTCATAGAGCATACGGGAACAGTCCCAATTCACTATTGCCCCATTATGTCCCCACAACTTTTTCGTATCTTCTTTCCAATCCAAATGAGACGGTTCATTGAAGTCACCTGCCAGTAGAATGGTGTGTTTCTGTTCAATGTCCAACCGTACTCGCTGCAAAAAAACTTCAACCGCTTTCTTCCGGTCACTCTTTCCATTCATTGCAAGGATATCCTCCTCATTCAACACAGGCTTAGCTATCTTTTTCCAATCACTCCCGCTATATCCTCTGGGTAGATAACAAGCATAATGCCGATAATCCAGATGAGCGGCATACACCGTTACTTTTCTACCGGCAACAGTAAGCAATACACGCAAAATTGCACCTTTTTCTCCTTTTACACGCGGATAGACTGTTTCCTGCTCATCAATCGGAAAGCGCGACAGCACTCCTACTGACAAAGGACTGTTCTTCCCATAAAAAGTATAACCACGCCGGTTCAGCTCCTTTACCATATAAGAAATAAAATTTTCTCCCCGATAATCCCGCAGTTCATTAAGAAAGATGATGTCCGCATCCGAATGAATGATTTCATCGACAATCATACCAACCGCCCCATCCACCTTAGAACCACCCATCCAGATATTCATCTGCAAGGCCTTAAATAAAAAAGTTACAGGCGGTTGAACCGCCTGTAACAAACCGTATTTACCTGTTATCGAGAAAAATAATACGCAAAAAAACTTCTACCCTCATATATTAAAACGTACTATGTGCTAATAAAATCATTTCCTGAAATTCCGCCAAATCGCGCATAATCAAATCCGGATTAGGCTGAAGAGCCACAGCCTCCTTATACGTTGTCTCTCCTGAAAGAACCAACACCGACAGAGCGTTTGCCCGCTGTGCCATAAGAATATCCGTATAAATCCGATCACCAACCATAGCTATTTGTTCAGCTTGCAGATTATGACGCTCCATGATACCGTTCAACATTCGAGGATCAGGCTTGCCGATAACCATATCCGGTTTTCGCCCGGTAGCATGCTCCAAACTTGAACAAATAGACCCGCAATCAACCAGCACCAAAGATTTATCAGTCGGACATATCCGGTCCGGGTTAGTCGCAAGATAAAACTTCTTCTGATTAATCCACCACGCAGCACGACACAAGCGCGAATATACCAAGGACATATCAAATCCTACAACAACAGCATCCGGCTCATCATTTGCATCGTCCATTGTAGACTCAAACCCAGCCTCCTCAAACTCTTTTATCATGCTTGGAGTCCCCAAAATGAAAAGCCGATTACAATCAGGACGATACAAACGGAGATAATCGATTGTAGCCTGAGCTGACGTATAGAACTCATCTTTTGAAGCCTTAATTCCCATGTCATTCAAATGCTTCAAATAATCGTTAGTACTTCTCGAAGGATTATTAGTCAAAAACGAATAGCCAATACCCAGCTCCTTCATTTTATCTAAAAAACCAATCGTAAAAGGGAAAAGCGTCCCTCCATTATAAATAGTTCCATCCATATCTAAAGCTACATGCTTCACTCGACGAACCTTTTCCAATATTATTTCATTTATATCCATTTTTCAATCCCTTCAATTACCTTCATCATATCCATTCGCTTTAGCCGTCCATGCAGCCATAAAAATAAGAGTACCAACAACTGCTATTAAGATCAACGCACCGACCGCTACATCCCAACCATAATGTTGAGCCAAAAGTCCTAATCCCCAACCTGAAACCAACGTACTAGCATAACCAAACAACCCTGTAAAGCCAACGGCCGTAGCCGCCGCCTTTTTGGTAGCTATATTGGCTGCAGCAATACCAACGAGTGCCTGAGGACCATAAATGCAGAATCCGGCAGCTCCGAGCAAACATGTAGCCAACCACATCGAAGGTTCTTGTAATCCCCAAAATAAAGCTATAAACACCGTAGCCAAAGCCATACAAAGCACGCAAACTCGTGGTCCGCGTCCGCCAAAGAAGCGGTCTGTCGCCCAACCTGCCGTCAACATCCCCAAAATACCGGAGATTTCAAAAGCAGCGACCATCCAGCCGGCATGTTGAATGGAGATGCCTTTCCATTCTCCTAAAAGGGTAGGTCCCCAATCGAGCACAGCGTAACGGACAATATACACAAAGAAATTAGCAAAGGCTAATACCCAAATAGTGGGGTTTCCAAAAACATGTTTCCGTACAAAAGCCTTAAACTCCTTGGAAGATTCTTCCTTAGCTTCGCCGGCTCCCTTTTGATTAAGTTCTGGCAAACCCACAGAATGAGGGGTGTCGCGCAGAGCAAACCAAAGTCCCACCGCACCTACCAAAGCAATAATGGAAGGAAACCAAAAGCACCAACGCCACCCAAGGCTAACAATATATCCGCATACTATCACCACCAAGCCGGCACCAATAGAATGTGAAGTATTCCATATGGACATTTTGGTTGCAAGTTGCGTAGGAGGAATCCAGTGAGTCAGCAAACGAGCACAAGGCGGAAAACCCATCCCTTGAAACCAGCCGTTCAGCATCCAAACAACACCAAATACAAGCACTGCGGAACTAAATCCAAACAAAATATTACAAACGGCGGAAAGCACCAATCCTGTCACCATAAAATAGCGTGCATTCACACGATCGCCAATAAAACCGTTAGCGAACTTTGAAACCCCATACAGCAACCCATGTAGTGTCAGGAACAATCCCAAATCTCCTTTTGTGATACCTAAATCTTCCTGCATGGCAGGCATTGCTATACTTAGGTTCTTACGAACAAAATAAAACAAAGCATAGCCTATCATGCTTGCTATAATAGTTCGTGTTTGCCAGTACTTAAACTTCTTTGCCACCTCAGGCGTCATTCCCTCCTGTTTCATGTTCTTTCGTATTTTATTCCGTTATCTCCCAAATCTTTCCTTTGCCGAACAAACCGTCCAACCATTGATTCATATAACCGCTACGCACAGCAAGATCAAGCACAGTAAAACGGCGACGGATAAATTGCGCACGAATAAACGTATCACGTAAACGCTTCCTCGTAATACCGATTTGTTCCGGTTCCGTAGGAGCCCCAACCAACTCCAAGCACCGTTTTACTTCTTTATAAGGAAGCAACTGTGCAAGTAGGCGTTCCCGAATTTTCGGCCAATATTCTTTCAACTGCTGCAACTGAACGGCCAATTCTTCACGTGTCACGTACTTAGCTTTCGTTTCCTGTACTCCGATATTCGGGAAATCAGTTCCTACAAACATTTCGAGCGCAGCTTTCTTCAATTCCTCCGGAGTCGGCCATGCTGCACAACAGGCTTCGACATCCAAGTTTTCCAAAGGGGTCCTCAGAACCTGTTCATAGAATGCCGTAACAGCCAACATTCCTATACTGACTTGAAATCCATGAGATATATGTTCGCCATTATTCAAATGGTGCTCCATATTCCAAAGATGGCTAAACTGGTGCTCTGCACCGGAAGCAGGCCGACTTGATTTAGACCACTGCATAGCAAAACCTCCCAGCATAAGCCCCTCAACCAGTTGCGATATAGCCTCATCATCACCTGCAGCAGCGCCCTCCGGATTTGCCAAAGCATCATGCAGACCATCCTGAACAATACTCCAAGCAGTCTCATCTATTTTCTCAACACCCATCCAATCAGCCAGTATCCAGTCAGCTCCTGCTGTAACTTTTGCAAATAAATCCGCATACCCGGAAGCAGTCATAATGCCGGGAGCTTTTCTAATGATGTTCGTATCGGCCAAAACAGCCAAAGGAGCCGGACAACTAAACGTTTGTTTAGCACCCTCCGCCGTAATCGACGCTCCAAATGCCGTATAACCATCCATAGAAGCCGCAGTGGCTACACACATATATCTCCTGCCTGTCAGATGAGAGGAAAGTTTTGTCAAATCATTGATTGTTCCGGAACCTACCGCTACCGGTATTGCGTCATGCTCTTTCAATGATTCGACCAAAAGATCGATATAAGAATATTCAGCATACAGGTCCGGCTGTGTAAAAATGAATGCCGGTTGCAACCTCACCCCTGCCTTTTTCAATTCTTCTTCCACTTTTTTACCAGCAACATCCCAAGTTGTTTCATCAGCAACGACTACCGCCCTTTTCCCGGGAAACTGCTCTTTAAACATAACAGCGACCTCATTTAACACTTCACTACCTATACGAAGAGCACAAGTCTCATTCGCAGCCTTCAAGGCATCTTCAACTCTTGACATATTTATAATTTCCTTATTATTAAATTATCCATTAGGTTATTTTTATCACAAACTCCGGGATATTTATTTCCGGAAGACAAATCAATTACCGAGAGTGCAAGACCTTCCACACTTCCGTCGGTATATCCGATTCTATAATATCCGGCCTCTTGTCAATCTCCTCCTTATATTTTGCCGCACGTTCTTCAACAGTAGGCAGTTTGTCATGCGTAGGTGCTACACTAATCATACAACGCACTCCATGCGCATGAAGCATTTCGCATATTTTACTATTCTCCGGAGTTAAAGTGCGGCCAACATAAGCAATCATGTTTTCCCAAGGCACACCCGAAATTGATATATCTTCAAACTCTTTCATGTTGCGAGCAAAGACAGACATCATAATATCAGGAAAACGGTCGTAATAATACCTCGCCTGTGCACCTGTATGCACTGTCAGCATTACATGTTTTTCCGCTTTATGCTTTTTTATCAAAGCTGCGATCATAGACATCGGAACATCCTTTTTATCTAAATTGATTATTGTTTTGCCTTTACTCCAAACAATAACTTCTTCTAAAGTTGGAATGCGGCAGTCTGTCACTTTGCCGGAATGATCTTTCAAACGAAGCGACTGAAGTTCCTTCCATGTATAGTCCTTTACCTTACCTCTCCCTGTGGTAGTACGATCCAAAGTTGCATCGTGCATTAGTACAATCACACTGTCTTTAGTCAGGCGAGGATCTATTTCAAAGAAAGCGGGCATTTGGGTAAGAACATTCTCCAGACCTTCTATACAGTTCTCCGCATAGCCCACCTCGTATCCTCCACGATGACCGCTAACCAGTATCGTTCCGTCTCCTTTATAACTAAAAAAGTCTCTCAGCTGAGATGTTTTATCAAATTTCAGTGTGTTCAGTTTATTCTGTGCAGACAAATCCGATACTCCCAACAGACCTTCCAACATAAGGAGAGCCATTGACATTTTAAATAGCTTTGCATAGTTTTTCATGGTACTATTTTTTAATTTTACATTAAACAAACCACTCATTATTCAAATCTTACTCACCACACAGGTCGGATAACATAATAAAATGTTTAATGATAAATATCACATCCAACTTTCCTATTTCTCTGCTTTTAACATGCTGCCATAGGCGTGCGGATTATTTCGTTTTCTTTTATTTCTATTCGTTTTTTCATAAATACGAAATAAAGAGAAAGAAGAAACACTGCAAAAATACATAAAAAGAAATACAATGCAACAAAAAAGCAAATATTTTTTCGTTTTTAGAAATAAAAAAGAGATAAGTAGAAATTTACATCATATAATGAAACTTTTACAACTTTCATTTGCTACTTATTAAGATTTAGTTTACCTTTGTAAAAAATAGAATTCCAAATGATAAGTATAGCAGAAAGACATAAGTACATTCTTGAATGTTTAAACAGGAATGGCTTTATCAAAGTAAATGATATCGCTAAAGATCTAGAGGTCACTCCCGTTACCATTCGGAAAGATCTAAAATATTTAGAAGAGAAGAAACTGCTTTACCGCACTCATGGAAGCGCAAGTCCCATTAACCCCGTAACTCCAGAAATCAATGTTCAAGAGAAAGAAAAGCTGCAAACAAACGAAAAGAAAAGAATCGCAATAGCCGCTGCCAAACTAATAGAGAAAAACGACTCTATTATTATAGCTTCAGGATCAACCGTCCACATGCTTGCTGAACAACTGACTCCAATAGAACATTTAATCGTAGTGACTGCTTCTTTAAAAACAGCCATATTGCTAAATGCGGTCAATAACATAGAAGTTATCCAATTAGGAGGCACTGTCCGAAAAAACTCCTGTTCTGTAATTGGCGATTATACTTCACAACTTTTTGAACAAATCACCTGCTCCAAACTTTTTTTGGGAGTAGACGGAATTGATTTGGAACATGGAATCACCAACTCAAATATTGCAGAAGCTAATCTAAATAAGAAAATGATAGAAGCTTCCCTGCGTACAATCATATTGGCTGATTCCTCAAAATTCGGACGGAGAGGCTTCGGCAAGATTTGTGACCTCAATCGGGTAGACGTCATCATCACAGATTCCGGAATATCCAAAGCAATGGCACAGTCTATCGAAGAAATCGGAATAGAGCTTATCATTGTTTAATATGGTATATAGTATATATTACGTCTAATATCATGATCCATTCAATAAATCAACAGGGTAAGGCCTTATGCTTTACCCTATTTTATATTTGGCTATCACTTAATTTGTCGGCACAAGAGATAACTGAAACTTGGATAACCGAGAACTACCATAAAAAAGAAGTTATGATTCCCATGCGGGACGGTATATGCTTATACACCGCAATATACGAACCACTCCAGCGAACCCAAAAAGCACCTATATTAATGACCCGGACGCCTTACAAGGCATCACCCTACGGAAAGAAGTTTAACAACAGACTATGGGGCATATGGAAAAAGTATGCCCACGAAAAATATATTTTTGTAATACAGGACGTGCGAGGACGTTGGAAGAGCGAAGGTGAGTTCATCAATGTACGCCCGTTCATCCGCAATAAAACAAAACAGGATGACACAGATGAAGCCAGTGATGTATATGATACAGCCGAATGGTTGTTAGCCCATACACACAACAACGGAAATATTGGTATTATCGGCTCCTCGTATTCAGGATTTTATGCACTCATGGGGGCATTAAGTAAGCATCCGGCAATCAAAGCCGTAGTTCCCCAAGCCCCTGTCACCGACTGGTTCATGGGGGATGACTATCACCACAACGGCGCATTTATGCTTTGCGACGGTTTCAGATTTGCCACTTCAGTCAATCGCCCACGCCCCACCCCAACCGACAACCTGCCACCAGCCAAGCCCTATTACCTAACAGATGAATATTCTTTTTTTCTGAATGTCGGTAGCCTGAAAGACTTAACCCGCATTGCAGGTGACAGCATCGCCTATTGGAAAGAATTAATGGAACATCCAAATTATGACCAATGGTGGCAAGAACGGGACAGCCGTCGTTCCTGTTACAATATTGATCCCGCTGTATTAATAGTGGGAGGTCTATTTGACGCAGAAGATTGTTATGGAGCCTGGGAGTTATACAAGGCTATTCGCAAGCAAAGCCCTCAAACCCATTTGGAAATTATTATGGGGCCATGGCATCATGGCGCTTGGAACGGTAAAGGGCAAAGCAACCTCGGCAATATAGATTTCGGTTCTCAAACAGTTCTATATTACCGTAATAATATAGAATATCCTTTCCTACAATACCATTTGAACAATATAGGAAGTCCCACTCCCGCATCACAAAAGGCAACCGTTTTCTTCTCCGGAAAAAACGAGTAGAAGCAATTCCATGCATGGCCACCAACAGACACACGCCCCCTTTCATTCTATTTGGGTGAAAACGGAACACTAAACATGTGTCCTCCAGAAAAAAAGGAATCTCATTCAGAGTATATATCAGACCCCGATAAACCCGTACCATATACAGACAAGACTACATATACCCGCCCTAAAGAATATATGACAGGCGACCAGCGTTTTTCCGAACGCCGCCCAGATGTATTGTCTTTTAAGACTGAACCGCTAAAAGAAAACATTACCCTAGGCGGTACCATTAAAGCCGAACTAGAAGTTGCTATAACTACAACAGATGCAGATTTCGTAGTTAAAATTATAGATGAATATCCTAATGATTATCAAAATCCACCTCAAAAGCACACCTATTTAATGAATGGATATCAAATGTTGATACGGGGAGAAGTAATGAGAGGAAGATATAGGAACAGCTTTGAACACCCTGAAGCCTTTACTCCCAATCAACCCACTCATATATGCTTTTCCATGAATGACATTGCACATACATTTAAAAAGGGACACAAAATTGTTGTTCAGATACAAAGCAGTTGGTTTCCCTTAGTAGACCGAAATCCACAGCAATATATTGACATATATCAATGCAACAATAGCGACTTTATTAAATCCACAATCAAAATTCTTCATCAAAAAGAACATCCTTCAAGAATAACGTTCAATAGGCTGAACTGAAATATCAAACACACGAAAAATATAAAAGCAGCAGCCATTACCTCTGCATAATCTTCAAACAGGGTAATGGCTGCACTTTATTCAGCAGGGAGAGAGCCTGCCCATTTTATTATTATTTATTCAAGATAGCCATTGTATCCGAAGCAATCATCAGCTCTTCATCGGTCGGGATAACCACTACCTTCACCTTGGAATCGTCTGTAGAGATTACAGCTTCTTCACCACGGACCTTGTTCTTTTCCAGGTCGACCTTGACACCCATGAATTCAAGACCTTCGCATACTTCGCTACGGCAGTTGCACTGGTTCTCGCCGACACCGCCCGTAAACACGATGATGTCCACACCGCCCAAAGCGGCAGCATAAGCGCCTACATACTTCTTGATGCGGTAGAAGTACATCTTTTCTGCCAGAATAGCTCTTGGGTTACCGGCAGCCACGGCATTCTCCAAATCGCGCATATCGCTCGACTCACCGAAGATACCCATTACACCGCTCTTCTTGTTCAGAAGATTGGATACCCCGTTTGCATCCAAACCCTCTTTCTCCATGATGAAAGTTACGGCTCCCGCATCGATGTCACCGCTACGGGTACCCATCATCAGACCCTCCAGCGGAGTCAGACCCATGCTGGTGTCCATACACTTGCCGTCTTTAATGGCAGAGATGGAACCACCATTACCGATGTGGCAGGTAATGATTCTCTTTCCCTCCGGCTGTACGCCCAGAAATTCGCACACACGCTTTGATACATAACGGTGAGAAGTTCCGTGGAAGCCATAACGGCGAACCCCGTATTTCTTATACAGTTCGTAAGGAACGGCATACAGATAGGCATAATCGGGCATCGTCTGATGGAAAGCGGTATCAAACACGCCAATCTGCGGAACATCGGGCAGAATGGCGGAAATAGCGTTTACACCTTTCAAGTTGGCAGGATTGTGAAGCGGAGCCAAATCATTGCAGGCAGTAAAGGCGTCCAGCACCTCCTGAGTCAGCAAAACGGATTCGCTGAACTTCTCGCCGCCGTGTACCATACGGTGACCTACCGCATTGATTTCGTCCAAAGACTTGATTGCGCCGTATTCGGGGCTGATCAATGTATTGAGGATGAACTCCACACCCACAGTATGCTCCGGTATGTCTTTTTCCAGAATTTTCTTCCCGCCATCAGGCAAGGTCAATTTCAGGAAAGAGCCTTTCAAACCGATTTTTTCAATGCCACCTTGAGCGATAACCTCTTTATGGTCCATATCAAACAACTTGTATTTGATGGACGAGCTACCGCAGTTCAATACTAAAACTTTCATGATACTAATGTTAAATTATAAATTATGAATTCCGAATTATGAACCGCGAACCATGAACCATGAACAGGAAGAAATCCCCAATCATAATTCATAATTCAAAATCCATAATTATTTATTGTGTTTAGCTGCAATAGCCTGATTTGCCGTAATGGCAATCATACGATATACATCTTCAATGGAGCAACCGCGTGACAAATCGTTCACCGGACGTGCGATACCTTGCAGAATCGGACCTACCGCATCGGCATGTCCCAGACGCTGTACCAGTTTGTAGGAGATATTGCCTACTTCAAGGCTCGGAACAACCAGCACATTTGCATTACCTGCAATGGCAGAACCCGGAGCTTTGCTGGCACCGACTTCAGGAACCAATGCTGCGTCAGCCTGCAACTCACCGTCGATAGCAATATCAGGAGCCATTTCTTTAGCAATCTTCAAGGCTTCTACCACTTTGTCTACCACTTCGTGTTTTGCAGAACCTTTTGTAGAGAAACTCAACAGCGCCACTTTCGGGTCAATACCTGCGACAGCCTGAGCCGTACGTGCAGTACAAACAGCGATTTGCGCCAGTTGAGAAGCATCGGGAACGGGAGTAACGGCAACGTCACCCATTACCAGGATACCATTCTTACCATATTCGGGAGCATGCGTCAGCAACAACATTGCACCGGAAACGCAAGTAATGCCCGGAGCTGTCTTGATAATCTGCAAAGCCGGACGAAGCACATCACCGGTAGTATTGCGTGCACCTGCCAACTGACCGTCGGCATCGCCGTTCTTGATAATCAGACAGCCCAGATAAAGCGGATTGGTTACCAGCTTACGGGCTTCTTCAATAGTCATGCCTTTTTTCTTACGCAACTCGAACAGCAGTTGTGCATACTCTTCCTGCTTGGGATTGTTTTCCGGGTCGATAATGGTTGCCTTGGAAATGTTACCAAGTCCCCACTCCGTTGCACAAGCGTTGATTTCAGCAGGATTGCCCAAAAGAATCAGGTCTGCAATACCATCTGTCAGAATTTGATTGGCAGCTTTCAAAGTGCGTTCTTCCGTACCTTCAGGAAGAACAATGCGTTGACGATCGGCTTTCGCACGCTCTAAAATTTCATTAATTAATCTTTGCATGATATTTTAATTGTGTATAAGAATCAGTAGTTCGTGTTATTCACGCAGCAAAAGTACACAATTTTGCAATATACACATTGCAATTTCGGGGCTTTTTCCACTCCAAATGAGAATTATTGTAATATTTAACACTAACAGTGGATTTACGAGACGGTTCCTCACTTCAAATAGCTAACTTTGCAACGTTTTCAATATTTTCAATAGGTTAGGTATTATTTAATAATCAGGTATTATGATCCGTCAATGCGCCATCCTTTTCGGATGTCTGGCTTTGGGTGAATTGATTGTATTCTTAACGGGTATCAAACTTCCGTCCAGCATCATCGGTATGCTGCTGCTCACCCTTTTCTTAAAATTGGGTTGGATAAAACTGCACTGGGTGCAGGGAATGTCCGACTTCTTGGTTGCTAATCTGGGATTCTTCTTTATCCCGCCCGGCGTAGCCCTTATGCTCTATTTCGACATTATCGCCGCCGAATTCTGGCCTATCGCCATCGCTTCATTAGTCAGCACCCTGCTGGTACTCGTGGTTACCGGATGGGTTCACCAATTAACACGTAAAATCAAATGAACTTTTTAGAAAACGAATTCTTCCTGCTGGCTATTACTTTCGGGATATTCTTCTTAGCCAAACTTCTTCAAAAGAAGACAGGAATCATGCTGCTGAATCCCATCTTACTGACTATCGCCCTGCTTATCATTTTCCTGAAGATGACAAATATCAGTTATGACACTTATAACAAAGGCGGGCATCTGATTGAATTCTGGTTAAAACCTGCCGTCGTTGCGTTGGGTGTTCCTTTGTATCTGCAATTGGAGACTATCAAGAAACAATTGCTGCCTATCCTGCTTTCACAATTGGCAGGATGTATTGTAGGGGTTATTTCCGTAGTCCTGATAGCAAAACTGATGGGAGCCTCCGATGAGATTATCTACTCGCTGGCTCCAAAATCCGTTACTACCCCGATAGCCATGGAAGTTACGAAATCAATAGGCGGCATTCCCGCGCTGACTGCCGCCGTAGTGGTCTGCGTAGGCCTGTTGGGAGGAATCCTCGGTTTCAAGACAATGAAACTCACCCATATCGGAAGCCCCATGGCCCAAGGGCTTTCTTTAGGGGCAGCAGCCCATGCTGTCGGCACATCCACAGCAATGGACATCAGCAGCAAATACGGTGCGTTTGCCAGCCTCGGCCTGACGCTTAACGGAATATTTACAGCCTTGCTAACCCCTACTATTTTACGATTGTTAGGGTTACTCTAACAAAATCTTCTTATCTTTGTTATTATATTCTTATAACCAATAGAAATTATTTATGATTCCATTTAAAGATATCGAACTACAAGATAAAGAGCTGATTACTTCCTTTACTTTAAACAGTCCGCGACGCAACTGCGACCTTTCATTCTCCAACCTATGCAGTTGGCGTTTCTTATACAACACCAAGTTTGCCATTATGGACGGTTTCCTATTATTGAAATTCTGGGCAGACGGAGAGCTTGTATATATGATGCCTATCGGCAACGGCGATTTAAACAAGGTACTGGATGCGCTGATAGAAGATGCCAACCGGGAAGGAGAGCCTTTTTGCTTGTTGGGTATCTGCGCCGGAATGTGCTCCGAACTGGAAACCTTTATGCCCGGCAGGTTTCAGTTTACAGCAGACAGGGATTACGCCGACTACGTATATCTGCGCTCCGACCTCGCCACCTTATCCGGTAAAAAGTTTCAGGCAAAGCGGAATCATATCAACAAATTCAAAAAGACTTATAATTACGAATATACTCCGATTACCGCCGACCGTATCCGGGAGTGCCTCGATTTGGAAGCGGAATGGTGCAAAGTCAATAACTGCGACCAGCATGAAGGTACCGGCAACGAACGCCGTGCATTGATATACGCCCTGCACAATTTCGATGCGTTAGGGCTTACAGGCGGTATTCTCCATGTAGAGGGCAAGATTGCGGCTTTTACTTTCGGCATGCCTATCAACCAAGACACGTTCGGAGTACATGTAGAGAAGGCCGATACCCGCATAGACGGCGCTTATGCCATGATTAATTACGAATTTGCCAACCATATTCCGGAACAATATATCTACATCAACCGGGAAGAGGACTTGGGTATTGAAGGGTTGCGGAAAGCAAAACTTTCCTATCAGCCTGCCATTATTCTGGAGAAATACGTCGCCTGTTTAAAAGAACAGCCGGTAGAGGCTATCAAGTGGTAAAAAAGGTAAAGTGACAGGGCTATAAAACAGGGTGCACAATTATGATAAAGGGTGAAGCAATGCGGGAAAAGATAAAGAGTTTATGGAAACTATGCTTTAACGACAGCGATGAATTTACAGATATGTATTTCCGCTTGCGTTACAGCAATGAAGTCAACATCGCCATTCAAAGCGGTGAAGAGGTGATTGCCGCCCTGCAAATACTACCCTATCCCATGACTTTCGGAAAGAGCGAAATCAAGACAGGATATGTGTCGGGGGCCTGTACGCATCCCGATTATCGCAATCGCGGGGCTATGCGCGAACTGTTATCGCAAGCCTTTACCCGTATGCTACACAATGACATGTCCATTTCCACGCTGATTCCGGCAGAACCCTGGTTGTTCGGGTATTATGCCGGTATGGGCTACGTACCGGTTTTTAAATACTCCTCAACAACCTTCACGGCTTCAGAGGTTACCATCGCTGACGAAACGGCTGTTCTGAACAAAATAAATGATTATCAGAAAGAATCATATCGCTATTTAAACCGGAAACTGCGGGAACGCCCCTATTGCATCCAACATACGGAAACGGACTTCCGGGTAATCCTTGCCGATTTACAGTTGGGGGAAGGCTGCGTCTATACATTGAAGCAAGGCGATAAGATTACGGCTTTAGCCATCGTATATCCGGCAGGCAGTACTTGGCAGGCAGGAGAAATCGTAGCGGAAACTTCCGGTATGTACCTGTTATTGCTACAACGTATTTGCGAACAACTGAACCTCCCGTCCATCCGGGTTATTGTTCCGTCTGAAACAGAGCCGACCCCGCAAGTATTGGGTATGGCGCGCATCATCAATGCCAAAACGATACTGCAACGATATGCCGCCGAGCATCCGGAACTGAAAATGAGCATCGCACTTACAGACTCGCAGATCAGCGCCAATAACGGTTACTACTATCTGAATAACGGCAAGTGTATAAGTAGTGCCAAGCGGCTGCCGGGCAGCCACTTGGCACTCACTGTCGGCGAACTTACCGAAAAGATATTATCGCCATCAAACCCTTACATGAGTTTAATGCTGAATTAACAGTTCTTACAATCCGCTGAAGTCTACACCTTCAAATACCAGCGACGGGATGCGCCATGAAGAAGACATACGGGGATCATTACCCACAGCCGATAAAGAAGCCCAAAGCGTAATCATATTACCCGTGACATTCATTTCGCTGACGGGCTGGGTCAATTTACCATTTTCAATCAGGAAGCCCTCTATACCGTACGAAAAGTCTCCGGAGCTACTGTTACAATTACCGCCATTGAATCCGGTAACCAGGATGCCTTTCTGCACGTCGGCCACCAGACCGTTCAAATCTTTGTTTCCCGGTTTGAGCACCAATAAGGAAGGAGAGTTGACAGTCGGCTCCACTCCCATTTTTTTAGAGTTGTAGGTATCAATGAAGTATGTCTTCAACACACCTTCTTCAAAGATAGAACGCCGTTCGGTTGCCACTCCTTCGCTATCGAAATAGCGCGCACCGCTTGCACCGATTAAATGGGGCTCATCCATCAGATTCAACAATCCGGTCCCTACTTTCACATTCAGCTTATCCAACAAAAAAGAGTTTTTTTGCTGTAATGCCGAACCGTACAGCGCACTCAGTACCGGACTGAGCAAATTACTTGCATTCATCGGATCTACCACCATTGTATACTTGCCGGAAGCAACCTTCTTCTGTCCAAGTTTCCGCAGTACGCGCTCCAAGGCTTTCGTTCCGACACCCGATTTTACCAGTTTGTCGTAAAACAGAGCCGATTCATACCAATAAGAAGATGGACGCGCCTCTCCCTCGCCACGCAATGCCACATCGGCAGAAAGCGAAAACCAGGTAGACTTGGACTCGCCTTCAAAACCGTTGCTCGTCAAACGGTAGGAAGAGCTTTCTCCGTCACCATACGAAGTTCCTACGGATATAATGCGGCTGTCTTTGCCCAAGACTTCTTCGGCAGCAGCACGCGCAATGGCAACTTTGTCGTCCGGATTAATAGTTTCGAAACGCCTGTCAAACAATTGCAAGTCCGGCTTTCCACCTTTATAGTAACGGGAAGCATCGGGCAACACACGTGCCTCATCCACTGCCAGATAGCGCGTAGATTCGATACCGTTCTTTATAAACGTCTCCAGTTCTTTCTTATCCAAACGGTTGGTTGAATAAGAACCGTACCTGCCGTCCACATACAAACTGATGCTCAACCCGCTTTCCGAGGCTTGTTGCAATCTGTCCATCTTGGCATCGCGTAATTCAAATGAAGCGTTGGAGTTGGAGTACAACACCAACTTTGCTGCCTGACACCCGTTTTTCAAGGCATAGTCCATTGCCCACTGCGCCAGCTTTTTATTATTGTCTGTAATCATATTTTCAGTTGATTGTTAGCTGTTGATAATTGACAATTAGAAATTATCAGTTATCAATGCTCCGTTAGTACTTAATTTTCCCCTCCTACGGTGAGTTTGCTGACTAATGCCGACGGCATACCGCACGTCACCGGACAAGACTGTCCATCCTTACCACAGGTCCATGTACCATTGTCAATCTTATCATTGTCGGCCACCATTGTGATGTCTGCCAATGCTTTCGGACCGTTACCTATGATATTGATGTCCTTAATGGGTTGCGTCAGCTTTCCGTCCTCAATCAAATAACCGGACTTCACGAAGAACGTAAAGTCACCGGCTCCAATCTGTACCTGACCATTCGTAAACGTGTCTACGAAAATACCGTTCTTCACCGTAGAAATAATATCCGCTTCCTTCATATTGCCGGCTTCCATATACGTAGCACGCATACGGGGAATAGGCAGGTTACGGAATGTATCGCGGCGACCGTTTCCGGTGGGATTCACACCGTAATGCTTTGCACTGATACGGTCGTGCAGGTAGCTGGTGAGCACACCTTCCTTGACAATATACGTTTTCTGCCCCTCTACACCTTCATCGTCGAAATTCACGGAACCCCGATTGAAAGGTATCGTACCGTCATCCACCACGTTAATATGTTCGTTGCACACCTTCTTGCTCAACTGACCGGCAAATATGGATATATCCTTACGGTTGAAGTCTGCCTCGAACGCATGCCCTATAGCCTCGTGCAGCAGGATTCCCGAACCGCCCGAACCCATTACAACGGGCATTTCACCACCTTTAGGCTTAATGGCCTTAAATAGAATAGCAGTACGATCTACCACTTCACGGGCAATCACGTCCACCACATCGTCGGTCATAAATTCGAATCCCTTGCGGTAAGACCTGCCTGCATAGCCGTTTTCCATCTTACCGTTCTCCTCCATGATGCAGACTGCCATAAAGGATACCATTGGACGGTAGTCGTAATAACTCACACCTTCCGAATTGCAGAACAGTACATGCGAAGTGCTGTCCTGCAAATAGGCCTGTACCTTTCGCACACGGTTGTCCAAAGAAAATATTTTCTCATTCAGTTTCTCCAAATAAGGAATCTTCTCTTTTACGCCCACATCTTCCCAGGGAGTAGCCACGGCATAGCGGCTCCGGGCTATGGTTTTCTCCGTCAGCCCCACAGGTTTGCCTGCTCTGCCCGAAGATGCAATACGGGCAGCAGTACGGGCGGCACGCAACATTTCTTCCAAGGTAACGCCTTCTACATAGGCATAGCCACTTTGGTCTCCGGAAAGCACACGCACTCCCATACCGAAATCGATATTGGAGCCGCAGTTATTCACCTTACCGTCCATTAAACTCACACTATTATTGAAAGTGTGTTCGAAGTAAAGGTCCGCATAATCGCCGCCCTTTTCCAAAGCAACAGCCATTACTTTCTTTAAATCCGCTTCCGTCACACCAAAATGATTGGCAGCGGCAGCAACGGCAGACTTAGAGTCCGCACCGCCCAATGCTCCGCGCACAGACCCGGGCATAGCCAGCGAAGGCATAGCCAGTGAACCAAGAACGGCCATTCCGCCGGTTCGCAAGAAGTTTCGTCTATCCATATAAATTTGTTATAAGTTATAAATTACAGGTCGCTTATCCTCAATATAACGAGGGAATACAGAAAGAATAGCTACCTTTGATTACCGAACAACCAATGCGCCTCAGCCTACTACTGCCGCATCTAAATTTCTTTTGTCAAAAGACTCTCCAATTCCTCGGCACTCAAGCGCAGATAAAACTGCCCTTTGTAGGCTACCGAAATAGAGCCTGTTTCTTCCGATACAATGATCGCATGGGCATCCGACACCTGAGATATTCCCATCGCCGCACGATGCCGCAAGCCCAATTCTTTCGGAATATCCAGATTATGCGACACGGGCAGGATACATCCTGCCGCCTTAATTCGTTTCTTGCTGATAACCATAGCTCCGTCGTGCAACGGGCTGTTCTTGAAAAAGATATTTTCTATCAGGCGCTGGTTTATATCGGCGTTGATAATCTCCCCTGTACGCACCACATCGTCCAACGGCATATTATGTTCCACCACAATCAATGCACCGACTTTCTGCTTGCCCATACTGATACAAGCCATTACAACAGGCATAATTTCATCGTGTTCCATACCTTCTTTCTTGTTTCCCGTAAAGAAGCGCACCAACGCACTGGCATGCTGATGCGAACCGAGCGTAAGCAAAAACCGCCGTATTTCATCCTGAAACAAGACGATAAGTGCCAACACACCCACACTGACCAATTTATCAAAAATAGACCCTAACAGTTTCATCTCCAGCACCTGAGAAACCACCAGCCAAATCAGGATAAACACCAGTATACCCGTAAACACATTGATAGATCCGGAAGCTTTCATCAGCTTATATGTATAGTAAAGCAGGAAAGCTACCAGCAGGATATCTATAAAATCTTTTATGCCAAATTCAAAAAACACGGTCGCAAGTGATTAATGGTTAATTATTAGCGATTAACGCAGAACGGGCCGCATTCATGGCTTCCACGATTTTCACCGTTTCCACTGCCTCGCGCACATCGTGCACACGAAGTATATCAGCCCCTTTCAACAGACAGATGGTATCCAATACGGTTGTACCGTTCAACGCTTCCTGCGGAGTCGTTCCCAACAAGCGATAAATCATAGATTTACGGGAAACGCCAACCAGCAAGGGAAGTTCAAAAACGCGAAATTCCTCCAGATGAGCCAACAATTCATAATTATGCTCAATGGTCTTGCCAAAGCCGAACCCGGGATCCAATATGATATCCTTTACACCTAAATCGCGTAATTGCTGCACCTTACGGGCAAAGTACATAAACACCTCTTTCAGCAAATTATCATAATGGGGATGCTGTTGCATATTTTGCGGCGTACCCTGCATGTGCATCATGATATAAGGAACATTCAGATCGGCAACCGTACGGAACATATCATCATCCATTTCTCCGGCAGCTATATCATTGATAATTGCCACACCGTATTCCTCGACACACATTCTCGCCACATCCGCCCTAAAGGTATCTACCGAAACAATCGCATCGGGCTGTACTTTCCTCAGAATACCCAACCCCATGCGCAAGCGTTCCATCTCTTCCGCAGGCGACACATTCTCCGCATTGGGACGCGAAGAGTAAGCGCCCACATCGATGATAGCAGCTCCTTCCGCCACAATCTGCCCTATGCGGCTTGTTATGTCGGCTTCCGTCTGCATGCGGCTGCCGGCATAAAAAGAATCGGGGGTGACATTGAGAATTCCCATGACGCAGGGAGAAGAAAGGTCTAACAGCGAACCGTTGACGTTTATATATTTGGATTGCAGAACTTTCATGGCAGCGTTTTTTGATTTATATATCTGCAAATGTAAACAAAAAAGCCATTGTTGGTACACCAAGTCTGAAAAATAAGGTATCTTTGTTCGCAAAATATCAATTTTATTACGAACTGCAAAACTCCCCGAAGGAGAAAGATATGGATATAACCGCTCTTTATCAGATATTTCTCGGCTGCACCGGCATAACCACCGACAGCCGCAACTGCCCCGAGGGCTCACTGTTTATCGCCTTGAAAGGCGATACGTTCAACGGCAACGTCTTTGCCGCCAAAGCATTGGAAGCAGGCAGCGCCTACGCCGTTGTAGACGAAGCCGCCTATGCTCCTGCCGGAGATACACGTTATATATTAGTGGATAACTGCCTGCACACCTTGCAACAGCTTGCCAATTATCACCGCCGCCAACTGGGTACGCGCATCATCGGCATTACAGGAACCAATGGAAAAACAACGACCAAGGAGCTTATATCCGCCGTATTGTCCCAAAAGTACAATGTACTGTACACACTGGGAAATCTGAATAATCCGATCGGTGTACCGCTCACCTTGTTGCGCCTGACAACAGAGCATGAGCTCGGCGTAGTAGAAATGGGAGCCAGCCACCCCGGCGACATCAAGGAACTGGTGGAAATAGCCGAACCCGATTATGGGATTATCACCAATGTAGGAAAGGCTCATTTGGAAGGCTTCGGTTCTTTCGAAGGCGTTATCCGGACCAAAGGCGAACTGTACGACTATCTGCGCCGGCAGGGAAACTCCACCATCTTCCTTCATCAGGACAATCCTTACCTCAGGGAAATAGCCCGGGGACTGAATCCGATAACCTACGGAGAAGAAAACAGTCTGTATATCAACGGCCACGTTACCGGCAATTCCCCCTACCTCGCTTTTGAGTGGAGAGCCGGAAAAGAAGGAGAATTTCACCAAGTACATACCCGACTGATTGGCGAATATAACTTTCCCAATGCTCTGGCAGCCGTCACTATCGGGCATTTCTTCGGAGTAGAAGCAGAGAAGATAGACAAAGCCCTGAATGAATATGAACCCCGAAACAACCGTTCGCAACTGAAAAAAACGGCCGACAACACCCTGATTATCGATGCCTACAACGCCAATCCCACAAGCATGCTGGCAGCCATCGGAAATTTCCGCAACATGCAAGCCGAGAAAAAAATGCTGATATTGGGAGATATGCGCGAACTGGGAAAAGACAGTGCCGAAGAGCACCAGAGAATAGTGGACTATCTGGAAGAATATGGCTTTGAGGATGTTATATTGGTAGGCGAATTATTTGCAGCAACCCGCCACACGTATACCACTTATCCCGATGCTCCGGCTCTAATAGCCGCGCTCCAAAAGAACAAACCCTGCGGAAAGACAATCCTGATAAAAGGCTCGAACGGAATAAAACTGAATACGGTAGTCGATTATCTCTAATCTGTAGATTTACGCATCACTCTTGGTTTCAGCACGAAACAAGCCACCAATGACGCCAGGACAGCTCCCGTGGTATTGGCTGCAAAATCCAGCCAATCGCCGCCACGGTAGGTAGTACAAAATGCCTGTAACAATTCTACCGCTCCACTGAACAATACCGGGCAGACAAATGCTCCTACCCATGCGTGCCACATAGGCGTACGGTCTCTCCGATGCGCCCGCAAGAACTCCAGCCACAACATACCGGACATGCCGAAATACATACAGATATGCACCACCTTGTCAAGGTTAGGGATAGTGCCCAGATCGGTAGTGGGCGGTTTAAAAAACGACAGATAAATTACAGCAAGTATTATCACCAGCGATACCGGATATTTCTTAATATAATATAGCATATCTCAAATTATGAACAATCTGTGTGCAAAAGTATGGAACATTTTCTATATTTGTGCGTTTTAAGAGCAATTAATAACGAATTGTAAGAAAAATCCACGTTTTATGACAAGAAATGAAAGAGCCAACTTTGGAAGCAAATTGGGAGTGATACTTGCTTCAGCCGGTTCTGCAGTTGGCCTGGGTAATATCTGGAGATTCCCTTTTGAAACAGGCAATCATGGTGGCGCAGCCTTCATACTGATTTATCTGGTATGTGTACTTATATTAGGTATTCCTATCATGATAGCCGAATTTCTTATCGGACGCCGTTCACGTGCCAACACTGCCGGAGCGTATCAAAAGCTGGCTCCGGGAACCCATTGGCGTTGGGTGGGAAGAATGGGTGTATTAGCCGGATTCCTTATTTTGGGCTACTACTCGGTAGTAGCGGGTTGGACCTTGGAATTTATAGGAGAAGCCGCAACCAACAGTTTTGCCGGTAAGTCCGCCGCAGAGTTCATCGCTTCCTTCAACGGCTTTGTCAGCAATCCGTGGCGTCCTGTTATCTGGTTGGTGGTATTCTTGTTAGCCACTCACTTCATCATCATAAAAGGAGTAGAAAAGGGTATTGAAAAATCAGCCAAGATAATGATGCCCATGCTGTTTATCCTGCTGGTAGTGCTTGCCATTTGTTCCGTATCACTACCCGGTGCAAGTGCGGGTATCGAATTCCTGCTGAAACCCGACTTCAGCAAAGTGGACGGTAATGTTTTCTTAGGTGCAATGGGACAGGCATTCTTTTCACTCAGCCTCGGTATGGGATGTCTTTGCACATACGCTTCTTATTTCAGAAATGACACCAACCTGCCTAAAACAGCACTCAATGTGGCAGGGATTGATACGTTAGTCGCCATTCTTGCCGGATTCATTATCTTCCCTGCGGCGTTTTCCGTTGGCATTCAGCCGGATGCAGGACCGAGTTTATTGTTCATCACCTTACCCAATGTATTTCAACAGGCATTCGGCAACATACCCTGGCTGGCAATCGCCTTATCTATCATGTTCTACGTTTTGCTGGCGCTGGCGGCATTGACTTCAACCATTTCCTTGCACGAAGTGGTAACAGCATATCTGCATGAGGAGTTCAAGTTTACACGAGGAAAAGCAGCCAAACTGGTTACTGCCGGCTGTATCGTGCTGGGAGTGTTATGTTCGCTGTCATTGGGCGTAGGAAAGAGTTACACGATTTTCGGCCTTAACCTGTTCGATTTATTCGACTTCGTCACCGCTAAAATCATGTTGCCCTTAGGCGGGTTCTTTGTCTCTATCTTCACCGGATGGTACCTGGATAAAAAGATTGTGTGGGAAGAAGTCAGCAATAACGGAACTTTAAATATACATATATACAGATTGCTTATCTTCATTCTGAAATATATCGCCCCAATAGGAATCGGACTTATTTTCATCAACGAGTTGGGCTTCTTCAAATAAACCATAATGAAGAATCCGTTTAAAGACTTCTTATACTTCTCCCGGGGAGAAAGGCGAGGTATCCTTGTTCTCATCATTGGAATAATCCTCATCTTTCTCTCCGGATATATTTATTCTTTCCGGCAAAACAGCAGGCAACTTTCTGAAGAAGAAGCCAGGATACAGGCTGCCGCCTTGAAAGAATACGACAACTTTATCAGTTCTGTGCGGGAACAAGAAAAAAACGAGAACAGCCGTTTCAAGAAATCGGAGAAATATAAAAAGAGAACAGCTGTATTAGCTCCTTTCGACCCTAACCGTACAGACTCCGTCACCTTCTGCCGCTTAGGTCTTCCTGCATGGATGGCAAAGAACATCTTACGTTATCGAAGCAAAGGGGGAAAGTTCCGTAAGGCCGAAGACTTCAAAAAAGTATATGGATTGACAGAAGAACAGTACCAAACGCTCTCTCCCTACATCTATTTTACGGCAGAAGACACTATAAGAAAGGCGACCTCTCTACTCACTCTTCGGCAGGCACCCAAAGACAGTATTTATAAATATCCGGCAGGCACCGTGCTTAACTTAAACCATGCAGATACCACTGAGTTGAAGAAAGTTCCCGGCGTAGGCAGCGGCATAGCCCGGTCGATAGTGAACTATCGGCAACGTTTAGGCGGCTTCTACCGAATAGAGCAATTGCAGGAAATTCATTTGGATTATCGCCAACTGCAAGCATGGTTCACCGTTACGCCTTCTGAAATCCGGCGCATCAATCTGAACCGGGTCGGCATAGAGCGCCTTCGCAACCATCCTTATATAAACTTTTACCAGGCAAAAGCCCTTGTGGAATACCGTAAAAAGAAAGGAACGCTCCACAACCTCAAACCATTTGCCCTCTACGAAGAATTTACCGAAAGCGATTTGGAGCGGCTTAGCCACTATGTTTGTTTTGAATAATGAAGAGACAGACAGCTATTCCTTACAAACTTCACCGTCTTTCAGATGAATGGTACGGTCGGTGATTTGTGCCAATCCCTCATCATGCGTCACAATTACAAATGTCTGGCCCAAACGGTTACGCAAATCAAAGAACAGTTGGTGCAGCTCTTCCTTATTATGCGTATCCAAACTTCCGGACGGCTCATCCGCCAACACCACCGCAGGATGATTGATGAGCGCACGGGCAACGGCAACCCTTTGCTTCTCGCCACCGGACAACTCATTGGGCTTGTGCGAAGCGCGTTCCGCCAATCCCATGAAGTCCAATATTTCGGCAGCCGCCGCTCTGGCTTCCTGCTGTCCCATTCCGGCAATGAAAGCCGGTATCATTACATTCTCCAAAGCCGTAAATTCCGGCAACAACTGATGGAACTGAAAGACAAAGCCTATATGCTTATTACGGAAGGCGGAGAGTTCTTTCTCCTTCAGGCAATTCACCAATGTACCGTCAATCGTTACCGAACCGCTATCGGGCATGTCCAAAGTTCCCATAATCTGCAACAAAGTGGTCTTGCCCGCACCGCTGGGACCGACAATGCTGACCACCTCCCCTTTTTTTATCTCCAGGTCGATGCCCCGCAACACCTGTAAACTGCCGAAACTCTTCGTTATTCCTTCTAATCGTATCATTGTTTTAGTTACTGTTTATTCCTTACGGTCATGACACATTTTATCTTTAACACATAGGTACGTTCTGACTGTTTGATAGCCCTATTACAACCTCTTAATGACGTATTCCGCAAGGTAACAGCCGAATACAGCCGGCATATAGCTTACAGTTCCGCAAGTGGACTTTTTATTCTGTTCATCTTCCGTCAACAGCACTGCCTTAGGGTCGGCTTGCTCGGTACTGAATACAACCGGAAGTTTACGTTTAATCCCCAACTTCTGCAAACGTTTCCTCACCGCCTTACTCAATCCGCAATGATAGGTATCCCATATATCGGCAAAACGTATCTGCGTAATATCACTCTTTGCGCCCGCCCCCATACTCGACACAATCTTAATATGCCGTTTCAGTGCTTCCGCTATCAAATAGCATTTGGGAGCAAGTGTATCAATGGCATCCACTATAAAATCATATCGGGCGGCATCAAGCAGTTCGGGTATATTATCGTCTTTCAGAAATACCGGCAGCACCGTCAGCTCTATGTCCGGATTGATATCTTTGAAACGTGCCGCCAAAACCTCCGCTTTCTCCCTCCCCATAGTGGAATGCAAAGCAGGCAGTTGACGATTTATATTGGTAGGCTGCACCGTGTCCGCATCCACAATCGTCATCCGTCCCACACCTGCACGGCATATCATTTCGGCTGCATAAGCGCCTACTCCACCAAGACCTACAACCAGCACATGCGCCTGTTGCAGCCTTTCCATTTTCTCCTCTCCCAGCAAAAGCCGGGTTCTCTGTTTCCAATCCTCCACCATCACCAACCACTAATCATTAATCACTAATCGCTTATCACTAATCACTTACTAATCTTCCTTAAACCATTTATAAACCCACTTTCCTACCTTCTCGTAATGCTGCGCCTCATTTCGCGGATTAGAGAAAGAGACGGCATCCTGGGGTTCGCCCAACTGGTCGGGATAAAGTACAATCAAACTATTATTGGAGAAGTATTTGCTCAACTGCGCCGGGAGCTTCTCGAAGGAGCTGTCGTAAGAGATGGACCCCCTACGTGCGCTTATCACTACAAGCAAATGGTCGTAATTCACTTGCCCGGTCAATATCAGCAAATCCCCCCAATCATCCAGGCGAGAGAAATCCGTCAAGGTCTGTCCATACTTTTTCTTCACCAATGCCTGCAACTGTACAGTTGTTTCCTCGTTTGCAAAGAAATGTACCCGGCAGCCCAACGTACCGCCCATCCGGCAAAAATGCTCCACCCACTTCTGAAAGCCTGCTTCGTATTCCGCCTTGGGAGGAACGGCTATGATGATTCGCCGTATCGTATTAATCGGAATCAGGAATTTGGCAATCATAACTTCTCGATGCAGTCCTTTCAGCAGGTTCTCGGCAAGCATACCGAAGAAAGAGTCTACAATATTGACCTTACGGTGCAAACCGATAATCACATCGGTCACCTCATATTCTTTCGCCGTATGGATAATACCCGAAGCAATATTCAAGTCATACCGTGTAATCTGGCGCAACGGCACATCGGCAGAAGCCGTAATCATGGCTGCCTTCTCCAAATACCTTTTACCGCGAAGCTCCAAACCCTCGGAAGTATTGTTGTCATTGATTACGTTCAAAGCCAACAGATTATCTTTCTGTTTGGTATCACGTATCAATAAGGACAGGTTCATCAGATATTCAATCGTATCCGGATTCGCCACCGGAATAAGAATCCTTTCCGCCTCAACCGTACGCTCCTCTTCCAGATGCGCCTCGCACATGGCAATCTTGCGCGCGGCCCTTTCCGTAATAAAGGAGCTCACCACACATGTCACAAGAATCAGCAATACCGTACCGTTCAGCACATCCTCATTCAACAAACGCTCACCGTTCGGCAAGATGATATTATAACCCACCAATACCGCCGCCAGCGTCGCTGCTGCTTGTGCATTGCTCAAGCCAAACATCAGCTCACGCTCTATGGGAGCCATTTTATAAATTTTCTGCGTCAGCCAGGAAGCGATCCACTTGCCCACCAGCGCCACAACAATCATAACGGCAGCCACCTTCAAAGCGTCTCCCTGCCCGAAGATGACATGAATATCAATCAGCATGCCCACCCCTATCAGGAAATAAGGTATGAACAGAGCGTTACCGACAAACTCCAGATGATTCATCAACGGTGATACATGCGGTATGAGGCGGTTCAAGACCAGCCCTGCCAAGAATGCTCCCAAGATGCCTTCCATTCCCACGAACTCCATTAAACCGGCTCCCAGAAAAACCATGGCAAGCACGAAAATAAATTGCATCACGTTATCATCATAGCGGCGGAAGAACCAGCGTCCGATGCGTGGGAACGAATACATAATCAGCGCTCCGAGGAATATGACCTTAACCACCAGCCACAGCCAGAACAGTCCGCCGGACTCTCCTTTAAACAGACCGCCCACCACTGCCAGCACCAGCAATGTAAGCGTATCCGTCACAGCCGTACCGCCCACAGCAATACTTACACTGCGATGACGGGACACACCGTAACGAATTACAATCGGGTAAGCCACCAGCGTGTGCGAGGCATACATACTTGCCAGCAATATGGACGTCACGAGACTATACTTCAGCAACATCATATTGGTAACCAAGCCTATGCCTATCGGAATGACGAAAGCCAGCAATCCCAGCATCACAGCCTTTCCGCGATTCTTCTTGAAATCGCCCATATTCATTTCCAACCCTGCCAGGAACATGATATAATAAAGTCCGACCTTGCCGAACAACTCGAAACTGCTGTCGCGCACCAAGATATTGAAGCCATGCTCGCCAATCACCAATCCCGCCAGAATCATACCGATGATGTGCGGTATACGCAATTTATTCAGCAATATGGGCGCAAACAATATAATAAGGAGTACAAGGAGGAATATCCATGTAGGGTCTGTTACAGGAAGTGTCAAACTGAAATTGAGCCAGTCCATACGCAGTGAGTTTTAGGTTTTAACTGCAAAATAACGAAAAAGTTTTCACTTTATGCGGTGTCATACAGCAATTTGTTATAAATTTGCAGCCAACTCTATCATTTATAGATAGATTAGAACTATTTTATAAACTAAATTAAAACAAAAGAAAAATGAAAGTAGCTATTGTTGGAGCAAGCGGAGCCGTAGGACAAGAGTTCCTGCGAGTGCTCGATGAAAGGAATTTCCCGTTGGACGAGTTAGTATTGTTCGGTTCTAAACGCAGTGCCGGCACTAAATATACCTTCCGCGGTAAACAGATCGAGGTTAAACTCTTGCAACACAACGATGACTTTAAAGGGGTTGACATTGCTTTCACTTCCGCAGGCGCAGGCACCTCTAAAGAGTATCTTGAAACAATCACCAAGCACGGCGCTGTGATGATTGACAATTCAAGCGCTTTCCGTATGGATGCCGATGTTCCTTTGGTTGTACCCGAAGTCAATGCCGCCGATGCCAAAGACCGTCCGCGCGGCGTTATCGCCAATCCTAACTGTACTACTATCCAAATGGTAGTGGCACTGAAAGCCATCGAACAGCTTTCTCATATAAAAACCGTACACGTATCCACGTATCAGGCTGCCAGCGGTGCAGGCGCCGCTGCTATGGATGAGCTGTACGAACAATATCGCCAAGTATTGGCGGGTGAACCCGTGACCGTGGAGAAATTTGCCTATCAACTGGCATTCAATCTGATTCCCCAGATTGATGTGTTCACTGAAAACGGGTATACCAAGGAAGAGATGAAGATGTACAACGAAACACGTAAGATTATGCACTCCGACATCAAAGTCAGCGCAACATGTGTCCGTGTACCTGCCCTCCGCTCGCATTCGGAAAGTATCTGGGTAGAGACAGAACGGCCCATCTCTATCGAGGAGGCACGTGAAGCATTTGCCAAAGGTGACGGACTGGTATTAATGGACAATCCGGCAGAGAAAGAATATCCGATGCCGCTGTTCCTCGCAGGAAAAGACCCCGTATACGTAGGACGTATCCGCAAAGACCTCACCAATGAGAATGGATTGACTTTCTGGATTGTGGGTGACCAGATCAAAAAAGGTGCTGCATTGAATGCGGTACAGATTGCAGAGTATCTGATTAGAGAGAAAGCGCTTTAAAATTTCTCCTAATCCATAAACCGACAAGGGTGTGTCAAAAATAGAATGTCATTACTATTACAGCATTCATTTTTAACACACCCTTGATTATGTTGCTTGAGACTTCCGATTTCAGGTCGTTTTAAGTATATCAATAAGACACAGTTTTTGAAATCTCACTTTCTGCATTATTTTTGAATAACGAAGTCACAAAATAAACTCCCTTTTCCGATAATTTAAATGACGTTCCTTGGGTAATACCTACCAAATCGGCTTTCCGCTCTTTCCCATTATCTTTATATATAGCGTAATAAGCAACATTTGAAACCGCTCCCCAAGACAAATCAGCCCCATTCAACCTGATATTGTCCGGTGCCGGAGGAAGCACTGCAGCAGTTCGTCCTAAATAAGGAGGCAATACTTTCTTTCCATATATAGCCTTGACCGCATCTGCAATACCAACCTTATTTTCTACCAAGTTCTTGGCACTGTATAATACACTTCCCTTTACCTTCGGCTTTGCACTTGCCAGTTCAAACTGCTTCATTAAATCATCTGACGATTGAAACTTACTTCCATATTGCGAATCACCAAATTTATAAATGCCATATCCTATCAATAAGTGGTTTTCATATGTATACTGCGACCATAAATCCAACCTCAGATTAAAACTGGTAGCATCATTGCCTGTGGCAAAGTACAGCTGCGGAATAACCACATCCACCCAGCCTTCCTTTGCCCACGTATTGACATCTGCAAACAATGTATTGTAGTTACGCTCCATATCAGCTGCCGGACTAATAGAGAAAATCACTTCCGGACGAGTCTCAATAATAGTTTTCTGGATATTCCTAACTACGGTATTTACATTATTACGCCTGAAATCCTCGACATTCTTAAATTTATCCTTCCCATATTTTTGAAATTCCGCACCATCATTCATTGTCTCAGAAGCTTCCAATGACGGATAGAAATAATCATCCATGTGAATACCGTCAACGTCATACTTGGTAATAATTTCCTTGACAATATTTACAATCCGTTCCTGAACTTCCGGCAAAGCAGGATTATAAACTCTGATTTTCTCATAATCCTTAACCAGTTCCATGGGTATTTTGGCATCCAGTTTTGGGAAAGCAGCATTCTTATTTGCACGCGTAGCTATACGGTATGGATTTAACCAAGCATGAAACTGGATACCTCGCTTATGAGCTTCCTCAACAAGAAATCCTAAAACATCATAATCGGGTCTTACCCCTGCACTTCCTGTAATATACTTACTCCAAGGCTCATATTCCGATTCATAAAATGCATCTGCCATACCTCTGATTTGGAAAAATACCGCATTCATGTTATACCCGACCAATAAATCCAGATAATCTGTATACAACTTTTTCTGAACATCGGCATCATACTTTTCCATAGGCCAATCGAGCCCCCATACCGTAGCTATCCATACTCCTCTCAGTTCCTTTCCGGGCAGAACAGACGAAGAGGTCTGACCTTCTCCCTGAGAATGGCTGCCATCATCCAAAATGCCTTCATCGTCTTTACTACATGCTGCGACCAGCACAAGTAAAATGATTATATATATATATTTCAAATGTTTCATCCTTAAATTTCTAATAAGAAAGCCGCCTGATAATTTTAAAATAGACGGCTTTCAAGTTGACAATATAAAAATTCAATTTAAATGTAGAAAATCAGCATATTATTCCTCTTCCTGCTTAATAGGGAACTCGCATATTACAAATCCTGATCCTGTGCGTGATGCAAACACACAAAGCTTGGCATCTTTCCCGTTCTCATCTTTCTCTATATAATAATCTGTCTGCGCCAGGGCGTTTCCATTTCCACTTCCACCTAATTTAAATTGGTACAAAGGATTGTGATTATCTCCTTCGTCAAATTTCCGCAAAGCCTCTTCTATGGTAGCTCCTTTGCTCAAATCATAAATTTCCAAAGCAATGGTTGCAGTAGATGCACTACCCTGACCAGCGGTACAAACCAACAGATAACGCTCCTCATTAAAATTGATTATCCTTGGAGCCACAGCCTCTCCTTTTATGCTCGACGCATATATTTCGCCTACAGACTCATTGACCAATGTTACAGGAATTCTGACACCCGACCATAAATACTGGTCTGTATTTCCCACTCTATATACATTGGTCACCATCGTAGCATCAGATTTTGACGGTAATACTTTAATGGCAGTGGCATCAACTGTTTTATAGCCGCTTACGGGTATTCTTAGAAAATCAGTAGCTGCATTATCACCAAAGAATATAAATCCGTTACCATTCTCATCTATATTATAAGAGGCATTATCACCATGTCTGTTTCCTGCTCCGGAGATACTTCCAACATTAATATTGGCTATCGTTTCCGGTTGGGAATCCGGTGTTTCCCAATGATAAATCTTAAGAGGAGAAGCTTTGGCACCCGACAAACTTGAAAGATATACATGACCATTACTCAACGCACCCATGTTATAAGAGAAAGTACCACCGCTAACTCCAGTCAAATCCAGTAGAATCGGGTTGATTTCCCCCTTCTTCAAATCCGATACTTTAAGAAGATGAGGTTGTGTAGCTCTGCTGACAACCAATACATGTTCGCCATCATAAGAAGCACAACGGGTAGATGCAGCATCGGCATAATCACTATAAATGTTATCTCCTGAAAAATTATATACAGTAGGCTTTTCAAAATCAGCCCCATACACAGGAACTCTTTTCCGGACTTTAACAAAATATTCCTTATACCTCTTATTATTTACAATCCGAAGTATCAAAGTCTTGTCGGAAGTTTCCTCATCCATTGAGAAATCCATGACCGGAGTCTGAAGCTCCGCGCCCTCAGAAAGTTCCGCCTCAAAGCTCAAAGCTGAAAAATTAGTCTCAACATCCAAACGGGGAAAATTAATTGTCTTATTGGCTTCATCAATTGTTCCTTCCACCACTGTTTTCCCGTCTGCCCCGGCATTAACTATCTTTATTGCTAAAAGCTCCGTATCATAAGGTGCTATATGGCTTTTAGGATAATCCTCCTCACAAGAGACAAGACTAATACCAAGCAATACAGCCATAAATCCTAAACTTTTTATTAATTTATACATAATCTCATGTTTTAATTAAAAACCATTGTTAACTCACGGATGTATCCGTCAATTCAAACTTGCCGGCCATCCCTCCGTTTGAGTAAGTGTATACCCTCTACTCTTATAATCTTCAATCTGATTAATTCCGATAGGTGAGAGATATGGGTTTACATTAGGCACATTCAAGAAGGGCAGTCGTCCTTTATTCTGTTCCGGATAGAAAAATCCTTTCATTGCAGCAGCATTAGTGCCATCATAAACGGTCAGACTTCCATCCTTGCCCATAACCCTGATTTTCCCGCTATTCTCTGATTTCAGTTCTTCGGGAACCTCATCCTTGAAATTTACCCAAGTACCTACCAGCAAATCCTGATTTCTATCGGTATCCATGTACTCCAATTTTTTCCAACGTCTCAAATCGACGATACGTGAGAATTCAAAAGCAAATTCCATTCTTCTTTCCCGTCTGATTTCCCAAAGTAACGGAGATACCGTGACATCTCTACCCGGATCATCAGGCAGGGCATCTAACTTCATGTCTGCTGTCTTGACAACACCCAACGCTTTTGCTTCCTCGGCAATCGGTCTGTTACGGATCTTGTTAATAGACTCATCTATATCAGTCTGGACAACCGCCGGCCCTCCCAATGTAGCAAGTTCCGCTTTAGCCTCAATCCAATTCAATAAAACTTCAGCATAGCGGATTACCGGATAGCCAGTCACATTCTTTTCACCCTGGAATTCCGGAGCCGGAGAACCGCCTTTTTCAATATACTCCAATGCACTCCGAGGGATAAACTTAGTTACATACAAATAACAGCTTTTAGCTCTGGGAGTCGGCTTATTGTAAAAACTTGCCTCAAATCTGGCATCTCTTGTCTTTATCAGGTTACTTAAAGTAAAATCGGCTGCGTTGGCAACTGCAGAAGTTTGCCAGTCCTTACCATCCGTACAGATAAACGCCTTAATCAAATCCAAATTCGGGCCGACATCGGTAGGGTCATTCATGTTACAAGTCGATGCTATGGAATGAGTCACACCCTTATCCGCATCATAGGTACGATACAGAATACAGTCTTTCGTACTTTTCGTCGACCCGAATAAAGAGCGGAAATCAGTCACAATATCATATTTTCCACTGCTCATTACCAAGTCAGCCGCAGTAATAGCCTGCTCAAAAAATTTCTTCGCACGTTCATCATTCTTATAATAATATTTTTGCCAACTTGCTTCAAACAATGCCCATCTCGAAACAAAAGCAGCCACCACATAACGGTTCACATATTGTGCATCCCCGTCATCCAAACGGACATTCTTCATGGCAAAATCAAAATCATCATAAACGGCATCCATCACTTCATTTCTCGGAGTACGATCCTTATACAAGGCATCCTTATCCGTATTCAACACCTCTGTATCGTAATAAGGGACATCACCAAAAACATTGACCAGACGAGCATACTCCATTCCTCTGAAGAAGCGGCCTATTCCCATCCAATGATTGTATTGTTCTTCGGTCAGAATATCCTTCATTCTGGCAGACACACGATCAAGCATGACATTCGCCTTCCTTATCCAAGCAAAATTCCATGTCGGACCGGTAAATTCGCTCTGCCACATCATATCCAGACTCGTTGAGCCTTTTGATGTAGGGACAGTCCGTCCAAACTGCGTTTGGGTGGACAATCTCACTGCATCATCATTAAAAGTATAATTTGCATTAGGAGCATACGTCGTTTCATACTTCAATCCATATCCTACAAAGAAGTTGGTATAAAAGGCATTGGCATACAAACGTACCCTATCCTCACTGGTCCAGTAAGCATCATCTTCCGATGTAGTCAATGAAGGACGGTCCAGCACATCATTACAATTCGTAAACAGGAAGATGATTCCGGTTAAAATCATATATATTTTAAATCTCATAATTACTCTTTTTTAGAAGGTTAATTGAACGCCACATGATAAAGTCTTGAAAACAGGTGTGCCCATACCCGTACGTCCCAAGTTATAGTTTGAGTCAGACCTGAACATCGAATAACCTGAGATAGCCTCCGGGTCGATAGGCAATCCGTTCAGCTTGTCAAATGTAAAGAAGTTCTCTAATGACATATAGAGTCTGGCCTTGGATATATACACTTTTGAAAGAAGATTCTCCGGGAAAGTATATCCCAACGTTATATTCTTGATTCTCAGGTAAGACATATCCAGCAAATAGCGTGACTGTTTCTGCATACTGAAACCAGTATTGCTTCCACCCAAATTCCATGCTCTCGGATAAAATGCATCCGTACGCTCTTCTGTCCAATAATCGGTTGTGAAGGTTTTGGGAAGAGCACCCTCTTTGGCATTATATCCGGGAATAGCCAACTGACCGCTACCCCAAATCTGACGCTTGCCGATGCCTTGGAAGAAGATTGAAAAATCAATCCCCTTATAATCCGCTCCCAAACGGAAGCTATACTCATAGCGAGGAGTAGAATTGCCAATCACAGTCTGGTCACCGGGATTACCATTCGTACCTGTTCCCGGTGTGATATAACCGTCTCCGTCCAAATCCACGAATTTAACGTCACCTGGTGCAAAAATCAATTTGTTATTGTCTTCATAATGTACCTGATACACCGGATATGGAGAAGATTGTTTATTGGTAGTATGCGCTGTCCCGTTATAAATAACAGTAATTTTTTCTATTTGTCCGTCTGCTCCGTAAACAAAGTCCTCCTTTTGAAACAATCTATCTGTCACAAAACCATAAATATCGCCATATCGTCTTCCGGTAGAATAGGTTGTCCCTAATTTGCGGTCTTCCCATGGAGTCAGATAATCCGCTCCTTTGGTTATATAGGTAGTTGCATCGGAAATAGAAGCCATAACATTAATTCCCAATCCATTGGAAAAACGATGGGTAAAATCAGCCGACAACTCCCAACCTTTGGTTCTCAAACTGCCGTAATTACCTTTAGGAGCTGTAGCACCAAGTGTCACCGGCAAGCTTTCTCCTTCAATAATCATGTTTTTCGTATCCCGACGATACCAATCGAAAGTTACTCCGAATTTATTCTTAAAGAAACGCAGGTCTACTCCAAAATCCAAAGTCTCAATCTCTTGCCAACTGATATCACTGTCCACTAACGAAGGAGTACCGTACAAAGGCATCTTATTACCGCTTCCGTCCAGCCATGACGATTGGCCGTCAGCCAATATGGCTTTGTACAAGGTATTGGATACCGTCTGATCGCCAATACTACCCCATGAAGCCCTAAACTTACCAAAGCTCAAAATATTTTCAACCGGTTTCATGAAACTCTCATTGGTAAACACCCAACCGGCAGAAAAAGAAGGGAACCAACGCCACTGCAAATTCTTCGGAAATTTAGATGAACCATCCCTACGTATATTAGCTTCTAAGAAATATCTGTCTTCAAAAGAATAATTCAGACGTCCGAAGAAACCTAATTGAGCTTCCCAGTTGCGGTCTCCTTCAATGAACTGGTCACCGGATGCCAATGGGAATTGCGGGTTTGTCAAATCAATAAGATTTGTTTTCCACCCTTTATGCAAACTCCATTTACTGGTAACCCTGTTCATACCCACCATAAACTTAAAGGCATGCTCTTTTTCAGCTCCCAATTGCAGGTTATAGGTGGTATAAATATTAAACGTATTATTATCTACCGATTTATTCTGATAGCCGACCTGACTAGCTCCCGGACCCGAACTGTTATAATATTTTTCTACAGGGAAACGGTATGCCGGCATGCCTCCCGTGTCTACTCTTTCGCCTTGTTCATTGACAAAGACCTGACTGCCGTTCTCTATCCACGCCGTAGGCGCATACCATGTAGCACCGGCCTCGTATTGGGTTACAGACGAATTTGTTTCCGAAGTTTGTCTGTCGTAAGTATAATCAAATTTAACATCCCAATTCTTCGTAATATTCAATGTAAAACCCAGGTTAACGTTATAATATTTATTTTGCAGATTATCTGTATTTGATGCAGCCATTTCATACGACGGCTCTTTCAAAGGATTGCCATGTTCTGTCACTCCCATCGGAAACAATGGGCTCCAACGATACATATACAACCAAGGGTCAGCAGAAGTATTACCAATACCCGGATAACGTTTATTACGGTCGGAATAGATAGAGCTGGCTCTCACTGTAAGATATTTATTCAATTCCGATGTTACACTGACCGATGCATTATATCGTTTGAAGTCGTCCTTCTTGGCAGTCTTAGACATACCACTCTGATCCAAATACCCCAATCCTATATTATAACTGGTCTTGCCGCTTTTACCATTTACCGATAAATTATGGCTCATGGTCGGAGCCCAGTTCCTGACCATAGCTTTAGCCGCATCATAGAGTCTATATCCATATTTATCTTTTCCGTCATAATACCAGTCGCGGCCATATACTACCGGATCATTCCATTTTACCTTTCCTCCATACTGTTTCTGCCATTCTATGGCTTTTTCCAGGCTTTCGGGACTAATACGCCAAAAGCCACCCGCCGGCATCGGTTCTCCTCTGTTTATTTGAGCATCCAATGTGTACTGCAAGGCTTCAATTCCACCAATTTCAATGCTTTTGGCAGGATCTTGCCAAGAAAAGTTATTGGAATAGCTAACTTCAAATTTATCTGTTTGCGCTCCCGATTTAGTTGTTATCAAAATAACGCCAAACGCAGCTTTTGAACCATAAATAGAAGATGAAGCTGCATCTTTCAATACGGAAATAGACTGGACATCGTTGGGATTAACCATCTGAATACTTGGAATTTCCACGTTATCCAACAAAATAAGCGGAGTATTATTTCCCGAAATGGATCCAATTTGACCGCGAATTTTAATCAAAGGGTCCGAACCGATTTCTCCCGTTGGAATCGTAATATTAACACCCGGCACTGAGCCTTGAAGTCCACGACCGATATCCGCAATAGGACGACTGTCCAATGTTTTATTTACGTCGACTGTTGCAACTGCACCTGTTAAATTAGCTTTCTTTTGAGTTCCATAGCCCACCACAACAACTTCCGAAAGTAACTCGCTATCCTCTTTTAAAACAACCTTTACCGTCTTGGTTGCTTTTACCTCTTGAGTTTGATAACCAACGAAAGAGATTTGTAAGGTTGAACCCGGCTTTACATTCAATGTAAACTTTCCGTTAATATCAGTTATTCCACCATTTGTCGTACCTTTCTCTACCACACTAGCTCCGATAACCGGTTCTCCGTTTACATCTACAACCAAACCATTGACTATTTGAGTTTGCAACTGTTCTGTCACTCTCAAAGAACCGTCAATGGTAGTCTGAGTAGCTATCACGTTTCCACTGCTTAATAGCAAGGTGCTGATTGCTACTACCGTGAGGATCTTTTTATTAGACAATCCTCTTTTTCTGCAATCTTCATTCATAAGTGATTGATGATTTTGTTAATTAAAAATAGTTTTTTCCAAAAATGGTAAGATAGAAATTAATAAGAGTAGGATAGAATCACCCAAACTCTTGTGTTTTCACTTTTCCATAGGCATTTCTCAATTTAAGGGTTCATAAATGGTATGTTGTATCTCTTTTCTCTCTAAAATTCCAAGTCCACCGGG
>ERZ1027236.10-NODE-10-length-140730-cov-20.701902_pt1 | contig 140730 bp, 113 predicted proteins | sample MGYA00519265_ERZ1027236 | MGnify/ENA primary metagenome ERZ1027236 (study PRJEB26926, sample SAMN06164642) | human gut metagenome | biome: ENVO:00009003; feature: ENVO:2100002; material: ENVO:00002003 | host: Homo sapiens | place: USA | collected 2012 ... | reverse complement strand
CGCTAGCGTTCATCCTGAGCCAGGATCAAACTCTTCGTTGTTGGTATCTTGTTTTTCTTTATTTCTAAAGTTGGTCGGAAATCCAGGCGGCTGACCGCCGCTGCTCCTTTCCTCCGTCAAGAGTCCAACCGCGCTTTGAGATCAATTTCGTCCCGGCCCGGCTTTCGCCATGATAAAGTATTGTGTCGTAGATTTGGAATTTGACAGAACTTTTGTTCGTCCTCAGGCGTCAGCCTTGCGGCCGGGCCCTTCGGACAGCTCTTGTACTACTTATATCGTTGATGCAAATCTTTCAATGTACTCTATTCTTCAGGCCGCCGGAGCGCTTGCTCCGGAACAGCTCCGCAAAGTTACGGACAATTTTGAAACTACCAAATTTTTCGGCGAGTTTTTAACAAAATTTTGCTTCCTTGCGGCGAACCAGCTGCCGGGCTTCTTTGTTCTAACCCTTCTGCAGGCCCCTCCGGGCCGGTTGGTTTCCTAAAGCGGGTGCAAAGGTACGCACTTTCTTAATCCCCTCCAAATTTTTCGACAACTTTTTTCAAAAAAAAATACGCCGCGCCAGAATATCTTCAGAAAATCCGCCAGAAAATCTATACCCGAAAACCGACAATAGAACTAAAGGGAACTCGCTTTTGCAAAGCGAACCGCGCACAAGCCCGCGACACGAAGACAAAAGAAAAGAGCCATAATAAATATGAGCGAATGTGGCACAAGTAGACAAATTAGCTACACTCCAATGGCGCATATATTCCGAATAATTTCAGGAAAATAACTAACTTTGTGGCAAGCGCATACATAGTAAGTAATTACATCTGTCGCAAAAGCGCCAGATGGGGTTCAGGCCCGACCAACAGACACTCCGAGCAACCACCCTACCATCAGGAAATCGACAATGGATATGGAGAAGAACAACGATGAACGACAGGCCCGACGTCCACGCCGTTCGAAGGCCGATATAGAAAACGCTATCGAAAAAGCTGCGATTGCCCAAATCAAGAAAAAAGGATTTGCGCGGTCGCAGGTAACTGACATCGTGAAACGCGCCAAGATAGAGCCCATCGTGTTCTACAACCGCTACAAGAATCTGGAGGAATTTTATGAGGGGTTCGTGAAACGCTATGACTACTGGTTGAGCGACCTGGGTAAAGGAAAACGCCGCCAGGCAGCCGACAGCGGCACAAACGCCGAGGCGATGCGCACCCTACTCGACGGGCTGCTCGACAATGCCATCGTGGCCGAACTGCTGCGCTGGGAGATAGCCGAGGGATGTCATATAACCCAACGCACAGCGGCAATCCACGAGATTGATTTCACGGCCTACATCGACCGCCTGACAGCCGATATATCCGAAGAGAAGCGTACGGAAGCAAGAGCAATCTTCGCTCTTGCTATTGCAGGGTTATATTATATTGTACTGCACAAAGACCGTGCCCCTTTCGGCGGCTTCGACATCAACGTCGCCGAGGACCGCGCCGAAATCGAGAAAGCGCTGGAGAAAATCGGAGAAATCATAGCGAACTATTAACGCCCCGTATCAGCGCGAAAACGCTCGTAGAAATCCGGAAAGCGCTCGAGCGAGAGCAACACGGCAAGCGCCGTACGAGACTCGCCGTCGATCACCATTTTTGCCTCCACAGCATCGGCATGGACCACCAATGAAAACGAAAGGCCGCCGGAAAGGCGCCATGCGCGTGCAAGCAAGCTTCCGGCTGGAGCCGAAACGCTCATCACGGCGCGTCTATCTCTCAACAATTCGCCGTACGCCTCTCCCCCACTGCCATCAACGACGGCTCCCCCGGAGGAGAAAGCAACATAATCGCCATACTTTCCGAAGCAATATTCCAATCCGTCGACAGAATACGAATACATGTCGGAGCCGGTCGATCTGACATCGGGTGGAGCCGACGCACGATATTCCGCAATGCATGAATCGGCTATAGCGCCCGGAAGATGAACAACCGTCCCCACACGCCACGACCCGGGACGTCCGGCGGCCACATCGTCCGGAGCGCCTACAGGAGTGGCAAACAAAACGGTGGAACCGTCGGCCTGAGGCATGTAGGCCGGCATAAAACGTCCGAGAAACATGGACAGCGAACGCTGATTGCCCGTGAACCGGCCGAAAGCCACCAGCACGGCAACATCGCGGGGAATGAAACGAAGAATATCCGGATCAATCGTATTGAACCGTGTACCTATGGAATCTACCGCGCCGGAATCCGAAAGGACCCGCGCACGGGCCGTCAGTTCGCGTTGCGATGTCTTGAAGTCCACGCACAGCCAGCGGTCTTCCCCGCCAAGAAAACTGAGCGGCGACCGAGCGCAGTTCACTGCGATACATGCCGGCGCATCCTCTTCAAAGAAACCGGCGATGCCCGTCAGCGCCTGGATACTTGCGGTTTGTGCGTGCACAACCGCATCCTTTATATCATTCAGATCGCGTGAAATATAACACACGCCATCGCGCACGGCCACCACTCCCCCACCGACCTGAAGAAATTCAAACCCATCGTCGGCGGTCAGAGCGGGCGCGTCTTCACCGGCAGAAGGCAGACGGCGCAACAGTCCATTGAGCAATGCACCACGGCTGGACACACCCATAAGCGCGACATCACGCCCCGCCGAAGATGTAAACGAGACCACCGTGGTAAAATCCACATTTCCCGCGCCTTCTTCAACCACCAACGAGAATACTCCACGCAAATCCGGCTCGACCGCACAGGCGGCGAGGGTTGCGGAGAGCCGTGAGAGCGAATCGCCACGTGATGGAAGCGAACAGCCGGCCTCGGAGCAAAGAGCCTCGAGATTTACAGCTTTTACCATAACCGCATTGCGCGGCACCGACGAGAGCAGATCCTCGCGCCCTATTTCAGAACGACACGACGGCAGCGAAACCGCAATAACAAGCTCCAATACGAGAGCGAATCCGTAAAAAACCAACCTTGACATCGGAGAATGCATCTAAAAATACGGAGGCACCCAAACGGTACATCCACACAATGATAATACAACCGACTAAAAGGATTGTTCTCCCCCCTGAAAATAAAAAATGTCGCGACCAGGCGCAATCGCCTTACTCACACATATTATTGGCATCGACCGGCTGCCCGAGATACGGCTCTATATGAATGGTGACGATCATGTCGGTGCCATATGCGCTTTTCAGCCGCTGCTCCACATCGGAAGCGATGCGGTGGGCATGGTCGACAGTGATACGCGGATTGACCTTGATATGGAAATCCACAATCATGCAATTGCCGTTGCGGCGCGAGGCGAAATGATGGAAAGCCTCCACCCCGGGGGTGCTTCCGATAACATGAAACATACCTTCCTCGACCTCCGACGGCAGCGAGACCTCAAGGAGCTCCTCTACGGCCGGGCGCCCGATTTTCACCGCCACAAGAATAATAAACACGCTCACCACCATTGCAGCTATCGGGTCGAGCACACGGAAATGCGGCCCCAGAAACATAGCGCCTGCGATTCCGACAAGAGTGGCCAGCGAAGAAAGCGCGTCGCTGCGATGATGCCACGCATTTGCAATCACCACTTGCGAATGTATGCGCTCGCCCGCATCGCGGGTATAGCGGAAAAGCCACTCCTTCAGCAGTATCGAGAACAGAGCCATGGCGAGGGCCACCCATCCGGGCGACGGAAGCGGATGCCCGTGCATGGCATTCCAGGTTTTTTCGGCGCCATCGATAAAAAACAGGATTCCCACTACCGCGAGAATCATCGCAAGCAGCATGGTGGCGAAAGTCTCAAACTTACCGTGGCCATACTGAAAGTCGCGGTTGGCCTTCCGCCGGGCGATACCGACAAATATCAGAACTATTATATCTGTAAAGAAATCGGAAAAGGAGTGCACGCCGTCGACCACCATTGCCGTGGAACGTCCGAAGATACCGGCAATGACCTTCAATGTGCCCAAAACGGCGTTGCACCAGAAACCGACCCACGTGACGTGGCGCGCGATGCGCACTGCATCGCGGTCGCTGACAGGAGTATAGGAGGATACGGCAGGTGTCGGTCTCATGTTTTTTTCAGTTCCGGGATTAAAATAATGTGGCCGGAACGGCAAATTTATATATAGAAAACAGATAATCAAAATAATGGTTTCAAAAAATGACTCTACGATTTAACTTTAAGCATAAAACCATGTCTAAGCTAACGATAGCAAACAACCGAACATAAACACAACCACCACAATCGATCCGCCCCAGATGAGCGTCCTACAAAAGGTATCCACATCCTCAGCCGCCACTGCGCCTCCCGACCGCACTGCCGAACAGCAGATGCGCGACGTAATGGCACGATGGGGCGAACCGATTTACCGGCATATCCGACGCATGGTTGTAAGCCACGCCGACGCCGAGGACGCCGTGCAGGAGACGTTTATCAAGGTTTTCCGCAATCTCGACAAACTCCGGCAGCCCGAAGCGCTTAAAGCATGGCTTTACCGCATCGCCACCAACGAAGCACTCCGGATGCTTGCCGAACGCAAGCGCAGCGAATCCATTCTGTCGACGGAATTCCCCACGGATGCCAACCTCCCTGCAGCCGACGAGTATGTGGACTACACGAATCTTGAGGCCGTCAGGCTCCAGCAGGCAATCCACATGCTGCCTCCAAAGCAACAGGCCGTTTTCCTCCTACGATACTACGATGAGCTAAGCTACGAGGAAATAGCCGACGCCACAGACATGACAGCTTCAAGCGCCAAAGTAAACTACCATTTCGCAAAAACAAAAATAACAGAATACATCAGCAGCCATGACACCTGAACTCCGAAACACACAAAACGACACGCCGTCGCCGCTCGACGCCCTGCGTCGCCGCGATCCCTACCGCATGCCCCCGGACTTTATAGAGCGGCTGACCGACGAGGTAATTGTCCGCGTCGCATCTGAACAGGCCATAAGACGGCATCGCCAGTTTACCGCGCGCCTGCGTCTCTGGGCCACTGCCGCCGTATCGGCCGCCGCAGTGGCGCTCATAGCCATCAACCTCATCCCCGGCGTTCAGCACTCCGAAAGCCTCACCCCCGATCAGGCCTTCGAGCGGCTCAGCGCCTCCGATCAGGAATACCTGCTCGACAATTACCGAAGCGATATGGTAATGGACTATGCAGCACTCTGAACCGCTCCACGAAAGCATTCATAATATCCACTCTCACGACTAAAAATCTATGTACAGATTACTGATTATGCTGATTACAGCGACAGCCATAGCCTTCCAGACAGTAGCATCCGACGCCTCGGCCGACGAGAAGAAATGCAGCGGTGCCAACGGCCGCCCCTCGCGCGAACAATTCGCAAAAATCCAGGCCACCACCATAGCCGCCGACCTTGAACTCGACGAGGCCACAACGCGCACCTTCGTGGAGACCTACTTGAGAAACCAGAAAGAGATATGGAAAATCCGTCCGTCCAAAGATGCGGAAGCCGACGACACAAAAAATCTGACCGAAGCTCAGGCAAAAAAGATTATCACCGAACGGTTCGCCCACCGGCAGCGCATGAACAAGATACAGGAAAAATACTACCGTGAATACAGCAAATTCCTAAGCCAGAAGCAGATTCTGCGCGTCTACGACCACGAGCACAAGATGATGGAGCGCATGATGCGTCGCCACCACGGCAAAAAGCGCTGAGACCGGATTTGCCATTATAAACGAAGGCGGGATGTCGACAAATGAGTCAACATCCCGCCTTAAGATTTTTAGGGATAAGGTTGGATTACTTGCCGCCGAAATAGCGGTCGTAGAGCCCCTTGAAGCCGCGGCCATGGCGGGCTTCGTCCTTAGCCATTTCGTGAACGGTATCGTGGATGGCATCGAGATTGGCCTTCTTGGCGTTGGCAGCGATACGCATCTTGTCCTCGTTGGCACCCGCTTCGGCCAGCATGCGCTTGTAGAGGTTGGTCTTGGTGTCCCATACGCAGTCGCCGAGGAGCTCGGCGAACTTCGAAGCGTGCTCGGCCTCCTCGAAGGCGTAGCGCTTGAATGCCTCGGCGATTTCGGGATAACCCTCGCGATCGGCCTGACGGCTCATAGCCAGATACATGCCCACCTCGGTGCATTCGCCCATGAAATGAGTATTGAGATCTTTGATCATCTCCTCGGAGCAGCCTTTGGCAACGCCGATTTCGTGTTCGGTAACGAACTTAACGGCCTCTTCTTCGGTCAGTTCCTTAAACTTGCTTTTGGGAGCGCCGCAGAGCGGGCACTTTTCGGGAGCCTCATCGCCTTCGTGAACATAGCCACAGACGGTGCAGATAAATTTCTTCTTCATAAGGATAAAAAATTGAGATTTTTGAACTACTTTTTCAACAGACAAAGGTAAACACAACCCCTCGATTTAACAAATCAAACTTCATAAATTAAGAAATAAAAGCACAAAAAAGTCTCCGACTTTCAGGATTTCACCAAAGGTGCATTTGGGGAAATTTCTGTGGCACGCCTATATATATCGGAGATTACGAGGGAGGCGAGGCGGAGGCCGAAGGTAGCGGTGATATGACAGAGCGAGCCGTTGACGGCAACCTTGCCGAAACGCATCGAGCTGTCAGGAAGGTCAATGCCCTCCAGAGCCTCGGGGTGATTGGGCAGGCGTTCGGGCGAGAATACGCACATCACCTTGCGGGCCGGGAAGGTGCCCGCGCGCCGCATGCGACTGCGCAGCGCGGCTGCGAGAGGGCATCCGTGCACCTTCCAGAATTCGGCCACCTCAATCTTTCCCGGGTCCATCTTGAGTGCGGCTCCCATGGATGAAAACAGCACCGGCCGGCGGCAGGCAGCCACATTGAGCATAAGCAGCTGCTTGTCGGCCAGCGAGTCGATGGCATCGATTACATAGTCGTAGCTTTCGAAATCGAATCCGGAGGCGGTAGCCTCGCAATAGGTGGCCGTAAAGAGTTCGAGCTCCACATCGGGAGCGATGTCGCGCAGACGGGCTGCCATCGCCTCGGTTTTGGGGCGCGCGACGGTAGCCATAGTGGCCGGTGCCTGGCGGTTTACGTTGCTCACGGCCACACAGTCGGCGTCGACAAGTGCCATATGCCGCACTCCGGTACGCACGAGCGCCTCAGCCGCCCAGCTCCCGACGCCACCCAGTCCGAGCACCATTACGCGCACCCGGCCAAGCATCTCCATGGCCGGAATACCGAGCGCCAGCGCAGAGCGCGATGTGGCCAATTTATCTGTTTGTTCCGTTTTCATAAATAGCTTTATTCCCCGGACGCCATTTGGCGCCGCGGCGGTTGCAAAATTACTGAAAAACCGCTAACTTTGCACTCAACAAACTGCGAAATAATCGCAATCAGTTTATTCACATTTCCTTATGCAGCAAACACGCGACGCCGTGCTGGTTCTGGAAGACGGAACCACATTCCGGGGGAAGTCGTTCGGCTACGAAACGGCAACCGCCGGCGAGGTGGTGTTCAACACCGCCATGACGGGCTATCCCGAAAGTCTGACCGACCCGTCATACGAAGGGCAGATACTGGTGACCACCTATCCGATTCTCGGCAACTACGGAGTGCCGCCGGAAACCACCGAGCCCGACAACGTGAGCCGCTATCTCGAAAGTTCCAGAATCCACTGCCGCGCTATTATCGCGCAGGATTACTCGTGGGAGCCGAGCCACTGGCTGGCCACGCGCAGCCTCCATCAATGGCTCCGCGACGAGAAAAAGCCCGGTCTCTACGGCATCGACACCCGCGCCCTGACAAAGCATCTGCGCGAGAAAGGGTCGATGCTCGGCAAGATTTATTTCGAGAGCCCCGACGAAGTTGAATTCTCCGACCCCAACGCCGAGAATCTCATAGCCGCCGTAAGCTGCACCGAGCCGGAAATCCACGGCGAAGGAGAAGAAACCATCGTGCTGGTGGACTGCGGCACGAAATTCAATATTATCCGATGCCTCACCCGTCGCGGAGTGAAGGTGATACGCGTCCCCTGGGACTATGATTTCACCGACATCCCCTACGACGGGCTATTCATATCCAATGGTCCGGGCAACCCCGACTTCGCCGAGGCCACAGTAGCCAATATCCGCAAGGCGATGGCCACCGGCAAGCCCATCTGCGGTATCTGCATGGGCAACCAGCTGCTGGCCAAAGCCGCCGGAGCCAAGACCTACAAACTTAAGTACGGCCACCGCAGCCACAACCAGCCCGTGCGCATGGCCGGGACAAACACCTGCTACGTGACTTCGCAGAACCACGGATTCGCCGTCGACGACACTACACTCCCCTCCGACTGGGAACCGCTCTTCGTCAACATGAACGACGGGACCAACGAGGGTATCCGTCACCGCACGATGCCCTGGTTCTCGGCCCAGTTCCACCCCGAGGCATCATCGGGTCCGCGCGACACGGAATTCATCTTCGACAAGTTCCTCCAGATGGTGCGCGACCATAAGAACAAATAAGACTCCCCAATCCACACTCACTTCCCTACACCAGACAGCGGCATGGAAAAGAAAATCAGCAAAGTAATACTGCTGGGCAGCGGCGCCCTGAAGATCGGCGAAGCCGGCGAGTTCGACTATTCCGGCTCCCAGGCTCTCAAAGCCATGAAAGAGGAGGGCATCGCCACGGTGCTCATCAATCCGAACATCGCCACCGTGCAGACCTCCAGCGGGTTTGCCGACAAAATCTACTTCCTGCCGGTAACGCCCTACTTCGTGGAGCGCGTGATAGAAAAAGAGCGCCCCGACGGCATTCTTCTGGCCTTCGGAGGCCAGACCGCGCTCAACTGCGGCGTTGAGCTTTATGAGTCGGGCGTACTGGAACGCTATGGTGTAAGTGTGCTCGGCACCCCCGTACAGGCCATCAAGGACACCGAGGACCGGGAGCTCTTCGTGCGCAAACTCGACGAAATCGACGTAAAAACCATAAAGAGCGAGGCAGTGAGCACTACCGCCCAGGCTCTTGAGGCGGCCGAACGCCTCGGCTACCCGGTGATCGTGCGCGCCGCCTATGCCCTCGGAGGCCTCGGCAGCGGTTTCTGCGACAACGCCGAGGAGCTTACCGCGCTCACCGAGAAAGCGTTCTCGTTTTCGCCGCAGGTGCTCGTGGAGAAATCGCTCAAGGGGTGGAAAGAGGTGGAATACGAGGTGGTGCGCGACCGCTACGACAACTGCATCACCGTCTGCAACATGGAGAACTTCGACCCGCTTGGCATCCACACCGGCGAATCGATAGTAGTGGCACCCTCGCAGACGCTCTCCAACGACGACTACCACTTCCTGCGCGAACTCGCCATAAAGATTATCCGTCATATAGGCATCGTGGGCGAATGTAACGTGCAATATGCCTACGACCCCGACTCGATGGACTACCGCGTAATCGAGGTAAACGCCCGACTTAGCCGCTCGTCGGCTCTGGCATCGAAAGCCACAGGCTATCCCCTGGCTTTCGTGGCCGCAAAACTCGGACTCGGCTACGGACTGTTCGAGCTGAAGAACTCCGTGACGAAAGATACCACTGCTTTCTTCGAGCCGGCACTCGACTATATCGTCTGCAAGATTCCTCGCTGGGACCTCGGCAAATTCCATGGCGTAAGGCGCCAGATCGGTTCATCGATGAAATCCGTAGGCGAGGTTATGGCCATCGGACGCACCTTCGAGGAGGTAATCCAGAAAGGCCTGCGCATGATCGGTCAGGGTATGCACGGCTTCGTCGGCAACCGCGACTTCGAAGTGGCCGACATGGACGAAGCCCTGCGCGAGCCCACCGACAAGCGTATCTTCGTGGTGGCCAAGGCCATGCGCGAAGGGTATACCGTGGAGCGCATCCACGAACTGACGAAAATCGACCGCTGGTTTCTTGAAAAACTCCACCACATAATCGCCACCGAACGCGAGCTTGAGGCAGTCGACAGTTTCGACGCCCTTCCCGAGGCGCTGCTGCGCATAGCCAAGCAGCAGGGCTTCAGCGACTTCCAGGTGGCCCGCGCCATCCGCAAGAACGCCTTCGACTCCATAGCCGACGGCCTTGCCATGCGCTCCCTGCGCAAGCAGCTCGGCATCGTGCCCGTGGTAAAACAGATCGATACTCTCGCGGCCGAATATCCCGCGATGACCAACTACCTCTACCTCACCTACAACGGCTCGACCAACGACGTGGAATACCTGCACGACCACCGCTCGGTGGTGGTGCTCGGCTCCGGTGCCTACCGCATCGGCTCGTCGGTGGAATTCGACTGGTGTTCGGTCAACGCGCTGCTCACCGTGAAAGAGCGCGGATGGCGCTCGGTGATGATCAACTACAACCCCGAGACCGTGTCGACCGACTACGATATGTGCGACCGCCTCTATTTCGACGAACTCACCTACGAGCGTGTGATGGATATTCTCGAACTTGAGCAGCCCCACGGCGTAATCCTCTCGGTTGGCGGCCAGATACCGAACAACCTGGCCACGCGCCTCGACGATGCCGGAGTGAACATCCTCGGCACCTCGGCCGAGAGCATCGACAACGCCGAGGACCGCCACAAATTCTCGGCCATGCTCGACCGCCTCGGCATCGACCAGCCGCGCTGGCGCGAGCTGACGAGCTTCGCCGACATTGACGACTTCATCCGCGAGGTCGGGTTCCCGGTACTCGTGCGACCCAGCTATGTGCTTTCAGGTGCCGCAATGAACGTATGCAGCAACGAGGAAGAGCTTCACCGCTTCCTGCGCCTTGCAGCCAACGTGAGCAAGCAGCATCCGGTGGTAGTGTCGGAATTTATCCAGAACGCCAAGGAGATAGAGATGGACGCCGTAGCTCAGAACGGCGAAATCAAACTTTACGCCATTTCTGAGCATATCGAATTTGCCGGCGTGCACTCCGGCGACGCCACCATCCAGTTCCCGCCACAGAAACTCTACGTGGAGACTATGCGCCGCATCAAGAAAGTTTCGGCGCAGATAGCCCGCGCGCTCAACATTTCCGGACCCTTCAACATCCAGTTCCTTGCCAAGAACAACGATATCAAGGTGATAGAATGCAACCTGCGCGCTTCGCGCAGCTTCCCGTTCGTCTCCAAAGTTCTGAAACTCAACTTCATCGAGCTGGCTACACGCGTAATTCTCGGCGAAGAGGTCGAGAAACCTTCGAAATCGCTGTTCGACCTCGACTACGTCGGCATCAAGGCCTCGCAGTTCAGCTTCTCACGCCTGCAAGGTGCCGATCCCGTGCTGGGCGTCGACATGGCGTCGACCGGAGAGGTAGGCTGTATCGGCGACGATACCGACGAGGCGCTGCTCAAGTCGATGCTCTCGGTAGGGCACCGCATCCCGCGCCGCTCTGTGCTGCTCTCCACCGGCACCCCGCGCCAGAAAGCCGACATGCTCGAAGCCGCGCGCATGCTGCATGCCTACGGCCTGAAAATCTACGCTACCGAAGGTACATACCGCTTCCTTACGGAAAACGGCGTACCGGCCGTGCGCGTCTACTGGCCTTCCGAGCCCGAGGGTCAACCGCAGGCGCTCGACCTCATGCACGACAAGCTGATCGACATGGTTGTCAATCTGCCGAAGAATCTCTCGTCGGCCGAACTTTCCAACGGCTATAAAATCCGTCGTGCCGCCATCGACCTCAACATCCCCCTGCTCACCAACGCCCGTCTGGCCTCTACGTTCATCCACGCGTTCACCCATCTCAGCCTCGACGACATCAACATCAAGAGCTGGGACGAATATAAATAAGCCCCTGGCTCCCGTCCGACGCCCCGGCGACTTCGACTCATCTGCATGCAATTATGGCTGAACACAATCGACTCGGTAAATGGGGAGAGGAAGAGGTAATCGCCCACCTGGTGAAAAACGGGTATGCCATTGTGGAACACAACTGGCGTATGAACCATCTTGAAATCGACATCATCGCGTCGAAAGGGCGAGATATCGTATTCGTGGAGGTAAAGACGCGCCGCGAGAAAGGGAGACGCCCGGAGGACGCAATCAACGCTCGCAAAATCAGCAATATGGTGCGTGCGGCCAACGTATATCTCCGCGCCCATCGTGTTGACCTCAACGCGCGCTTCGACGTAGCCGCCATCTCTGGCGACCCCCACGACTTTGAACTTCTCTACATGGAGGACGCCTTCCGCGCCCCCCTCCGCACCTACCGCTGATTCCATGACCGCAGAAAGCGGTCGACGCATGCCTCTGTGGCAATACGTAACATCGACACCCCTTTGATGAAATCAACCATCGCCACACAAAGGGGTTGACGATGTCACAGATGGCCGGTATGACTGGAAGATCGATAGAGGGCGACGTGGAATCAGCCGGTAATCCTGTTATAAATCTCCCATATCCAAAATCATTTATGGGTCAGTTTCATCTCCAGAATCATTTTCAAGAGAATACTTTTTGTACACGTCTACTCTATCAGAATCACAACCCCATATCCAGGACTTATTTTTAGAATTGTAACAATAATTCTCATCCGGACCGAATGTGATGGTCAGCCAATAAAAGCCGTCTTTTCTCGGTTCGTAATAGATAATATAGCCCTTGTATTCATAGATCTCATTAATTCCCTCGAAAGGAGTTCCCATCTCATTAAGTCCGATTGGTAGCCTGTTATTCATTTTTTGAAAATCATCAATCATCTCGATAATTTCATTTCCCACACGTTCTATATCAGCAGTATCAGTTGTCATACACCTTTTGAAAAACACGACAATCGCAATCAGTAGTGAGATAATCAACACTACCATAAGTGTGTGCCAATTCCAAAAATCGTTTATCGGTCAGTTTCATTGGTTTCAAATAGTTTCTTAACAATTGAGGCGACTTTATTACATATTGATTTTTCACGGCTGCACCAACGTCGGATATATGTATAGCTATCGCTAAACATTCCGCTTTGAAACTCACATCTATGCTTATTTTTACGAGCGCCTTTAATAATTTCCAATGCTATTTCCTCTTTGCCATTATGGATGAGAGCCATAAGGTAAAGAAGATGGTCAGGGTCGTGATCCTACTTGGATTCATCGGGATAAAAGGTGTCGGCATCAGGATTATCCGATATAAACTTTGTTATTTCAGCGGTTGCATCATTAAACAACTGTTCAAATTGACTTTCAAGCTTGCTCTTGTCGGTTGTATCTTTAATCTCACATGTAGCCACCACTTGCCCCGACAGAGTGTATGCGCCTATTCCGCGCAAGCTCAGAGGCCCTTTCTTGTTTTCCGTCGCGCCCCATATATCCCACCACAAATCATCGGAATACATCGGCTTGACAGTAAGCCGGACCTCTCCGGTCAGAAAATACAGACAGAAAAAGTAGCCGTTATCTACCTTGAAATTTATATATGAGCTTTGGCGAAAGCCATATTTTCGGCTCACGCTACGCCTCACATCGGCTATTATTTTTCTATACTCCTTGTCGGTCATATGATAATCGTTTGATTATTTACTGTGATAATAATTTGCATCAGGTGCAATCCATCGCTTAGTAAGATACGAGGTAATAAACACGGGGATAATGAGAAGAGCCGCCCATCCAGCACAAACCATAATGACAAATTCGTTGTCTGTAAAGTATTTGCCCTCATCCGCAGGTATATTGTCCGGTCGTATATTTGCTGTGACAGGATTCCAGTCAAATAAGAATGTTAAGAGCGGCACAATCAGCAGCACGACAGAAAACAGATACAGCCATCCCGCAAGTTTCAGCCAAGAGTTCCCTTTATACAGAACCCATGTTGGGATGCCAGATATAACAAAATAAAGGCACAACGCAGGAAACAGTAATATCAGCACAGCCCCGTTGCACGATTCAAACTCAGCCCCGTTACACATCAGCACAAAAACAATTTGGCATACCAATATAAAGCCGCAAAGTAGCATCATTACCTCAAACTTCCAAAATCGTTTATCGGTCAGTTTCATCGCTGCCACCTTTCTCGCAATTTCCGACTGATTGTTCTACTTTTATTTTCAGATATACTTCTTTTCGTCTTTTATGGTCGTAAGTCTTCAAGAACAACATATTGTTGTCATGCCAAAAGATCGGTTGGATTTTGAAATCTTCTTGGAAAACGAATTCATTATATTGAGTATTTTTATATGACTGGAAGTTATAAATATAATTCTCTTCGCGACGAAAGAACTTCAAGTCTAACGGCCCATCGCAATCGTATCCTGTCTGCGATACATACATCCCGTTTATATTTATTGCCGTTGGGAATGCCGCCTCACATAGATATCTGCCACTCTCAGCATCAAACCACCATACAGAATCCTCAAAAGGAGTGTTGGGTATAACAAAACCATACAACTTAAATTTTGGAAAATATAATAACCATTGTTTGTTAATACCAAAACCTTCTACAAAGTCATATATCTCCCGACGGGTAAAAGAATCAAGCCGTTCAAACTTCGTTTGCGATTCTTTCAACACCATATTCACGATTTCATTATCGGTAATGGTGCCTGTCGGAATAACATTATAGCGAGAACATTCTTTTTCTGCATTCGCATATTCAACGTAGCTTATTTCCTCTACTGAGAAAACGGCTTGGGCGGATGCAACAGCAGCGCTTGCTATCACAATCATCAATATCCAAAATCGTTTATCGGTCAGTTTCATCGCTTGCCTCCTTTCAGTTTCTCTATGAAAGTTTTGACTTCATTGGGAGAAAAATTACCAATAGCATTTTTAGGAATTGACAGATGAGGGAATATGCCATCGTAAATAATAATCCTCAGACTATCGCTTTCAGAAAAATCAATATCATAACTAATGGAATCAGTGTAACTTATTTCTCCTCCTTCGTAATTAATTTCCGCGAAATTGTCGGGATAAACAAAAGTACCGTAAGATTCTTGCGATAGCAGCGGCTGTAATTGATATAAACTGTCTATTAGTGCTGTTATTTCCTTGGTATGACTATGATATTTGACTGAATCGATTGGCAAGACCCATGCGACCGGGGATGCCCCGTGCTCCAGTCCATACATGCACCCTTTCAGTGTGTCAACTTTGAAACAGTTGACTTTTCTGTTTCCATAATTATATTTCCTGATACCTTGTGGCAGTTTGCGAATAAACAACCCCTCTTTTTTTCCTGACCCGTAATGCGGGGCGGCCATCATAATCCCTCTTTCCTCATAAAGCACATAATCGTCATCCTCGGCCACAATAAAATGTCGACCACAGTAAAATAGCAATGGCAATGCAATGACAGCGGGAATGAGAGAGAACCAGAAATCTATTCTCAACCACCATTTCAGAAATTTCGGTTTTTCAAGTCCGCGGCTGACAGGGAGGGCAAGCAAACCAAGAATATAACCTACAGCTAAAAGGTTATTGATTAGATTCCATCGCCACATACCGCCGCCATCCGTCACGTTTATCATCACAATGATAACCGGCAGGAGCGCAATCTGCACCCACACCATCCACAGCACTATCTTATAGCGGAGAGAATCGGACATAGATTAATTCTTTTTGTGTTTGAACTTGATGTTTTTCTTGGCGTTGCGTTTGGGATATTTGACCTTGATTGTCACCGGGTCGTCGTAACCCTCGGCTTCTATGCGGAGTGTTGCTTCTTTAATGGGCTTCCCGTATTCATCTTGTAAGCCGCTTTGGTAATCCCAATAAATGCGACATGGGTGTTTATCGTCAAAGTATTCAGGTGAAATATATTCCGAGTATTCATCTCCATCTTCGTCAATCCATATACGCTCTATATTAAGATCTTCAGGGACAATTACGTTGCCTTTTTCATCAGTTACATTAAGATCAAGATAGTGATTTTCTTTGCGAGCGGGCATAGCGCCGACAACAACTACTTCCCCCAGCAATGCCTGCGATGGAGTAAGTGTGATTTCCACATTTCTCATATTCTCGGTTACGATGATTTCCAGCGGTTCATAACCCACATATTCTACTTTCAAAGTATCTCCGATACAGGCGGTCAATCCAAAATGACCATCCAAATCCGTTATGGCGCCTAATGCTGTGCGCTTGTTCGAGATTGTTGCTCCGATTAACGGCTCTTTTGATATGGTTCCGTCAGGTAATGTATCACCGCTCAACGCTACACCTCTCACTGTTATAGTATCAGCCATAACAGGGATGCTTCCTTTCAAAATGTTCTGCGGTTTTTGCAAGGTCTGAGCCTGCGAGGTCATCGGCATGAGCATGGCGAGGGATGCTGCCGAGATTCCGGCAAGGGCTATAGCTTTTCCGGCGAGAGAGCGGACACGGAGCTGCTGCTCAAGATAGCGCACCTCAGCCTCACATTTGGGACATGTGCCGAGGCAGTCGCCTTTGTAGCGACATTCCGATGTGGCGAACTCTATGCCGTTTGCCTCGGCAATCTGCCGCCGTATCTCTTTCAGTATCTTGCAGGTCTGCTTTCCTCGTGCCATAGTCAGTGTTTGCGGATTTGATAGGTGAATAAATCGAATCGGGTGAAGCCGAGAGTTTCAAGAGCCTTGCGGCTTGACTCGCGGTCTGTATCGGTATTATAGCCCGGTATCAGCGGTATACGGACAATGCAGTCGTATTGTCGACCGGCTTCGGTTATCAGGCGAAGATTGTCAAGAACAAGGTCGTTGCTCTGACCCGTGTAGCTGCGGTAAATGTCGGGGTTCATATCCTTGATGTCGATAATCAGTGTATTGACTATCGGGAGCAGAGCCTCGATGTTGGCCGACGGCACGCAGAGCGATGTTTCCAAGTTGAGCTGCCATGCGGAGCTGCACAGTTCGCGGAACTCACGGATAAACTGCGGACGCAGACATGGCTCGCCGCCTCCGAAAGTCACGCCTCCGTTTGTGGCGAGAAAATAAAGTTCGTCGATGCGCGTCTCGGCATACAGTTCCTCCGGTGAATACTCGCGGAAACGCCCGCCGTCGCCCAGCGACTGCGGATTCAGGCAATAGCGGCAACGTAAGGGGCATCCATGGAAAGCAACGAGCGTGGTAACGCCGTCGCCGTCAGTCGAAAGGCGATGCCGCGCGATGCCTATTATCTTGGCCCGTTGCTTTTTCATGCTACCATTATCTGTAATTAGGCGAAGTTACGACTTCCTTATTGATACGTCAAGATGTCAATCTAAAAGCGTCAACATTACCTTACAGAATCCACATATGCAGCACACATTTTCATCAGTGGTTCAAATTCTGTCCAGTCTTTTATCTCCGGATGTGATTTCTTGTATTGGCTTACGAAATCACCGTAACCGGGAAGCTGTTTGCATCGTCCGTGAATGATATGGGGAAAATCCCATGCGATTCCGTCTGCCATATCGGGACCAAATGAAATGCAGTTTTTAATTCTTTCAGTCCATCTCATACCTTGAGGACCGACTAATTCCTGGCCGCCGATACATGCTGTCCAGAGAGTTACCGTGTTGCACTGACGCACTTTTGTCATCAGCAGTGTACGATCATGAAAATACAGCACCGGATACCAATATTCAATAACGGTATCATTCGGGATTTCATATTTCAACTCCCGGATATCAGTTGCCTTATATTTTACAGACTTTTTACCATCCGGCCCTGGCGAAACTTTGATTGTCGGTCGTTCGTGTTTGAACAGATTTTCACAATATCCATTGATAACGCTGCCGTCGTTCATTGTTACGGATACTTTCCCGAGTGGATCTTTTGCGAGCGAAACACAACAGACCGAACATACAATCAGAATGAAAAATAAAATTCTCTTCATGGTATATAATTAATTATTGAGCGAAAGAATAGGAATCAATAGATATAACGGTCTGCTTGACTTTACCCCGATTCCCTATCATTGTGGCTTTTTGTCTTACAACGGAATAGGGCCAGCCGTTGACAAGATAGTCGATTTTCAGATAATCCTCATATGTGCAGTCAACATTTACCTGGGCATCGAAGTTTTCATTAAAACTGTCTGTAATACTCTCGTTGGAAAATGATTCAACAATGCCGCCAACCACTTCCTTTAATTCGTTTCGAGGCAAAATACTTGTTACATCCTGCACAATACTATAGGAACCGTCGTCGGCATCAACAGTCGCGGAAGTATAAGTAGTGTTTTCATACTGAGTGTCGGTGGCATCTTCATGCTCTGTATTTTCACCGGGCTGCATTGATAGGCCGTGATACATGAACAGCATATTAAGCTCTTCAAGATAGCCGTCAACCAACTTGTCTGTGTCGACGTTCTTGGAATACTGTTTTACATCGAATCCCATTTTCTTTAACTCTTGCATTTCAGGGAGTTTTGAAAATTCGTTCGAAGCCTCTTTGAAAAGTGATCCGGCTTGTTTTTTGATTTGACCCAGATTGTTGTATCTGGTTATCCGACCATATTCATCCGTCTCAAAATGAACGGTCGTACCGACAATCTTTCGGGCAAGTCTGTCGGTTATCTGACGTTGAAACCTGTCGATTTCGGAAGCGGAATCGGGAAGTATGTTGGTGGGAAAATCCAAAAAAGTATAGTCTATTTTATACCCGTTGGATGTTGAATCAACTACGTTGATACGCGCCATCATCGAGTAGGACGCAGTGAGAACCGTATCCGTGCCGGTTAGCTTCCATGAGGATTCGCTGACCCGGTATGTTACCGTGTCGTGCTTGTTGAACCACGCAATTACATTTATTGTGGAATCCTGTGAAGCGATGCTTTCCGGCGCCGATGGTGTCTCGCCATACATGGCCATGCTGATTGTCAGACCCAGCATAAATAATGGCCAGATAATGATTCTCTTCATACTTATTTGATTTCAAAGTAACTGAACCGGGATGTCGGAACGAAAACTCTCATCCCGATTAAGCAAAGTTACAATGAATAATCGGCATCAGGCGTGACAAATGTCACTTTAGAGCATGAGGATCAGGGCATCGCGATGTGTTTTCTTAAATATACTCATTTTCAGAACGGCACTTCGCCTAAGCGTTCTGCGGAGGTGGCGGCAGCATTCTCCGCCCCTCGGATGCGGTGCAACTGACGGCGGGATATCCCTAAATAGGAGGCAATCTCATGAATGGGCAGATTGTGTATGACTCCCGGATAACGGGAGACGAGTTCACGGAAGCGTTCCGTCGGAGTCTTTACGAGCATATTCAGATAACGGCTATAAGCCTCCTCCAACAGATTGGAAGATACCTCGGCTACAAAGCCGGGGGTGCGCTCTACGATAAACCGACGCGCCTCTTCTATCAGCACACACTGAACCTCGGCATCGCTTCCGGCAACAATGGAGGTTAGCGAAGGCCGGTCGTACAGGAATCCCTGCACATAGTCGGTGACAACCTCGCCCTCGAATGAGAAGCCCGTAACGACTTCATCTCCTTTTGAATTGAGAGCCACATATTTGAAATAGCCCGACTTTACAATACCTACATAGCGGCACAAGTTTCCCTGCTGAACGAGTCCCTCGCCCCTGGAATAGAGAATGCTCTTCCCCTTGGCCGCCACATAATCATTCAGCACCGAGAAATCAATCCTCGTCATAAAGTCGTTTAGATGCGCCATATTGCAAATATACGATTTTTCTGCTGATTGACTTAAAAGTAAATGTTCCCAAATTACTGACGCCATTCAAATTTATTTCAGACTCCATTTTTTATATTATCCCGGTCCATGATTTGAACCGGTCGCCTATGAACCAGATAGGCAGATACCTGACGACACTTAAGTCAAAAGCGGCGAAGTGGGTAGGAATGGAGGGGATTTGGAATGGAGATAGTCCGAAAGAAATGTGTAATTTTGCAGTCGATAAAACGCAGTGTAGATTATGGACGCTCAGAATGAAGGTAAAGAGATTACAATAAAGGAAGGGGAAGCTACAGAAGCCGCAAAAGGGAAAGAGTATGGGAACGGGAAAGTGGAAAGGAGCGAGAACTTGAATGGGAACGGGCAAAAGGCGAACGGAGTAGATTCCGGAAAGTTGTGGAACAGGGAGTATATCAAGGTGATGATATGCAACTTTCTGCTATTCTTCGCATTCTACCTGCTGACGCCCCTGCTTCCGCTGTATCTCGACAAGCAGTTCGACGCCGACAAGAGTATGATAGGCCTTGTGCTCTCGGGCTATGTGGTAGCCACGCTGCTTGTAAGGCCATTCAGCGGATTTGTGGTCGACTCTTTCGACCGCAAGACAGTGCTGACCATCTGTTTCTTCGCATTCTTTATCTGTTTCACCGGCTACGTCGGAGCAGGCACTCTGCTGATGTTCGCCATCGTGCGCACCCTCCACGGCATTCCTTTCGGCGCCACCACGGTGGTAAACAGCACCGTAGCCATCGACGTGCTCCCCTCCTCACGCCGCAATGAAGGGTTAGGTTTTTACGGACTGAGCAACAATATCGCCATGGCGGTGGCACCGAGCGCCGGAATCTACATCTACCACGCTACCGACAACTTCATGCTGCTCTTCTGGCTTTCGCTGATACTGGCGTTCGGCGGATTCTACTGCGCCACCAAAGTGAAGCTTCCGACACGCGAGAAGGTGCATGCCAAGCCGGTGCTCAGCCTCGACCACTTTTTTCTGGGGCGTGCGTGGCTGCTTGCCATAAACATCAGCTTCTTTGGTCTTTGCTGGGGAGTAATGAGCAACTATGTGGCCATCTACGGCAAGACGCAGCTCGGCATCACCGACGGCACCGGAATATTCTTCATGCTTCTTTCGGCCGGACTGATCACCTCGCGCCTCTTCGGCTCGAAGAGCCTCAGGGCCGGAAAAATGACGCGCAACGCCACTGTAGGCGTACTGCTCTCGCTGGCAGGCTATTCGCTTTTCGCATTTGTAGCGACCGAGTGGAGCTTCTATCTCTCCGCCCTGCTCGTAGGCCTCGGCAACGGGCAGATGTACCCGGCGTTTCTGAACATGTTCGTCAAGGTGGCGCACCACAACCAGCGCGGGACGGCCAACTCCTCGATTCTGATTTCGTGGGACCTCGGGATGGGCATCGGCATACTGCTCGGAGGCGTGATAGCTGAAAATATCGGATTCTCAGCGGCCTTCCATACCGTGGCGTTCATGCAGGGAGCCGGCGCGCTGCTCTTCATCCTCGCCACCGGCAAATTCTTCGAGCGCCGTCGCCTCAACGAGAACTGAAGCAGAGGCGCGTAAAGCGCAGACCACCCGAGACAGAGCCGGACGAAGATACACAAGAATAAGGCGGTGGGTCGAGAATCGGGATTCTGACTCACCGCCTTATCAGCATTCAGTCGGGGAAGGGCAACGTCGGGGCGCTGGTGCCACCGGTAATGGCCTTCCAGACCATTATATTTTCAGTCTGGCAAAACTTACTTGCTCTCGGGAGCCTCAACGCCGGCGATTTCCGGATCAATGAGAATGCGGCCGCAGTATTCGCAGACGATGATTTTCTTGTGCATCTTGATTTCGAGCTGCTTCTGCGGGGGGATGCGGTTGAAGCAGCCGCCGCAGGCGTTGCGCTGGATGTAGACAACACCCAGACCGTTGCGGGCATTTTTGCGGATGCGCTTGAAGGCATTGAGCGTATAGGCGTCGATTTTCGGCTCGAGCTCCTTGGCCTGCTGACGGAGGCGCTCCTCGTCCTGACGGGTTTCGGAAACAATCTCCTCGAGTTCGGCACGCTTTTCGGCGAGCACGTGCTCGGTGTCCTGAATGCTCTCTTCGGTAGCCTTGATTTCAGACGTCTTGTTCTCGATCTGGCGCGAATAGTCGTTGACGTGTTTCTCGCCAAGCTCGATTTCGAGGGTCTGGAACTCCACTTCCTTGGTAAGAAGGTCGAACTCGCGGTTATTACGCACGTTGTCGAGCTGCTCCTTATAGGTAGCGATTTTGCTCTGCGAATCAGCGATTTTCTGGCGCTCCTTCACGAGTTTGTCGTTGAGGGCGGCGATTTCGGCCTTGTAGTTTTCGATACGGGTGTGCAGGCCGGCCAGATTGTCTTCAAGATCCTTCACTTCGAGAGGCAGCTCACCACGGATGGTTTTGATGCGGTCGATTTCGGTAAGGATTGTCTGAAGCTCGTAGAGCGATTTCAGGCGGCTCTCAACCGAGAGTGCTTCGGTTTTGGTGTTTTCGGTAGCCATTATTTAAATAAAAAACTGAAATGTTCGTGGGGACAATATTCCGGCCGATGCCGGAAGGGTCAATCACAGACAAGCCACGGGGTTGTGGCAGGCCTGCGATTTTGCGACTGCAAAGTTAGGAAATTTTTCTGTTAAAATTTCCAAAAAAATCTGCGTAGCGCATTGCTCCGTCTCATAATGACCGGCATCGACAAGCAGAATGCGGTCGGCATGGTCGAGCATCTGGTTGTGCTTGCAGTCGGCAGTGACGTAGACCTGCGCACCGTCGGCAATAGCCTCGGGCACAAACTCACCGGCGGCACCTCCGCAAAGAGCCACGCGACTGATGGCCGCGTCGGGCACCGGCAGACTGTAGCGGAGGGCAACAGATCCGAAAACCTCCTTAACGAACTGAAGGAATCGCATCGGCTCCATCGTCTGAGGGAGGTTGCCTACCGCGCCCAGACCCTCCTGCGCACCCGGGCGGGAGGGCACGAGCACCTTCACGTCGGTGAGGCCGAGCATACGGGCCATACGGCGCGAGATACCGCCTACGGCAGCATCCATAGCCGTATGCGAAGAATATATGCAGATACCGGCTTGAATGGCCTTGGCAAGGACCACCTCCGGACGATTGCGGCCGGCCACGCACTTCACTCCGTGAAACAGCAGCGGATGGTGGGTAACGACGAGATTACAGCCACTGGCCACAGCCTCGTCGATCACGTCGGCGGTGGCATCGACGCAGAGCAGCGCTCCGGAGGCCTCGACACTGACATCGCCAACCTGCAGCCCAGAATTGTCGTAGCTCTCCTGCAGATGCAGGGGAGCTACGCATTCTATCGCCTCGATAACTTCTTTTATCTTCGGCATATCGTATTATTTTTCTTCCTTGGGAGCGAGGGCGAGCTGGAGTTCGTCGAGCTGCTTCTGGTCGAGTGCGGCAGGCGCTTCGAGCATCACGTCGCGGCCGGAATTGTTCTTCGGGAAAGCGATGCAGTCGCGGATGCTGTCGAGACCGGCGAAGAGCGAGACCCAACGGTCGAGACCATAGGCGAGACCTCCGTGAGGGGGTGCGCCATACTTGAAGGCGTTCATAAGGAAGCCGAACTGCTCCTGGGCCTTTTCGGGGGTGAAACCGAGAATCTCGAACATCTTTGCCTGAAGCGCGGCATCGTGGATACGGATTGAACCGCCTCCGACCTCTACACCGTTGACAACCATATCGTAGGCATCGGCGCGGACATCCTCCGGACGGCTGTCGAGCAGTGGAATATCCTCTTCCTTAGGATGAGTGAACGGATGATGCATAGCCATAAGGCGCTGCTCCTCGTCGCTCCATTCGAACATCGGGAAGTCGACTACCCAGAGACATGCGAACTTGTTCTTGTCGCGCAGGCCAAGGCGGTTGCCCATTTCGAGACGCAGTTCGCAGAGCTGCTTGCGCGTCTTCATGGCGTCGTCGCCACTGAGAATGAGGATGAGGTCGCCCGGTTCGGCGCCGAAGGCCTCCTTCATCTTCTGGAGCGTTTCCTGAGTGTAGAATTTGTCGACCGACGACTTGACGGTTCCGTCGGGCTCGATGCGGGCGTAGACCATCCCCTTGGCGCCGATCTGCGGACGCTTCACGAACTCCGTGAGCTGATCAATCTGCTTGCGGGTATAGTTTGCAGCCCCCTTGGCGCAGATGCCGCCGATATATGCGGCGTTGTCGAACACACTGAAACCGGAGCCCTTGAGGATATCCATCAGTTCGACGAACTCCATACCGAAACGGAGGTCGGGCTTGTCGGAACCGTAGTATTTCATCGCGTCGGCCCAGGGCATACGCTGGAACGATTCGGTAAGTTCTACGCCGCGGAGCTCCTTGAAAAGATGCTTTGCCATCCCCTCGAAAAGCTCGATGATGTCGTTCTGCTCCACGAAACTCATCTCGCAGTCGATTTGGGTGAACTCCGGCTGACGGTCGGCGCGGAGGTCTTCGTCGCGGAAACATTTCACAATCTGGAAATAGCGGTCCATACCCGACACCATCAGCAGCTGCTTGAGAGTCTGAGGCGACTGGGGCAGAGCATAGAAGCAACCGGGATTCATACGCGAGGGAACCACGAAATCGCGGGCACCCTCCGGAGTGGAGCCGACGAGCATCGGAGTCTCGATTTCAAGGAAACCCTTCGAATCGAGATAGCGGCGCACCTCCATGGTCATGCGGTGACGCAGTTCAAGATTGCGGCGCACGGGTGTACGGCGCAGATCGAGGTAGCGGAATTTCATACGGAGATCGTCGCCGCCGTCGGTATCGTCCTCGATGGTGAAGGGTGGAACTTCCGACGGATTGAGCACGCGGAGCTCCGAGGCGATAATCTCGATATCGCCGGTGGGAAGGTGAGGATTTTTGCTTGTGCGTTCAGCCACACGGCCTTTCACCTCCACCACATATTCGCGGCCGAGATGACTTGCAACATCGCAGAGCGATGCGTCGGTATCATTGTCGAATACAATCTGAGTGATTCCATATCGGTCGCGGAGGTCGACGAAAGTCATGCCGCCCATTCTGCGCACGCGCTGCACCCAGCCGGCCAGCGTGACGCTCTTTCCCGCATCGGCGAGACGCAGCTCGCCGCAAGTGTTGGTTCTATACATAGCTTGATATATGAAAAGCTTTATTAAATTTTCTGAAAGCAAGGGTTACGGCACTGAGGAATCGATGCATTTCATCTCTCCCTCGTTCCGTATGCAAATTTAGCAAACATTTCGGAATTGGCCCTCATTCCCACCCATTTTCCCACGAATTGGAGGTTTAGGCCGACCATACAAAGAGTCTGAAAGCCTGGCGTCAGGGGAAATATGTTTTATAACACGGAAAATGCATCGGCCGTTAGATGGGAAATGGCTATATTTGCAGAAAGGGAGGACAGCCGGGCGCACAGGCCCGATGCTTCCCGTTAATATCACAACTTTCAGGCAAATAGAAAGCCATTTCAGAAAATATGGAGCAGCAGAAAATCATAGAGTGCGTACCTAACTTCAGCGAGGGGCGCGACAAGGAGAAAATCCAGGCAATTGTAAACGCTATAGAAAGCGTCGAGGGGATAACGATGCTCGACGTGGACCCCGGCGAGGCAACCAACCGCACAGTGGTTACATTTGTCGGAGCGCCTGAGGCAGTGGTGGAGGCAGCATTCCGCGGTGTAAAAAAAGCCGCCGAGGTAATCGACATGAGCCAGCACCATGGCGCCCACCCGCGTATCGGTGCGACAGACGTTCTGCCGCTCGTGCCCGTGGCCGGCGTGACGCTCGAAGAGTGCGCCAAGATGGCCCGGCAGCTCGGCCGCCGCATAGCCGAGGAGCTACGTATCCCGGTTTATTGCTATGAGGCGGCGGCTTTCACGCCTGAGCGCAAGAACCTTGCCGTATGCCGCAAAGGTGAATACGAGGCCCTTGCCGCACGCGCCGACGCCACCGGCGAGGCACCTGACTTCGGCGCCCGTCCCTTCGACGACGAGATGGCTCGCTCGGGTGCCACGGTTGTCGGTGCCCGCGACTTCCTTATCGCCGTGAACTATAACCTGAACACCACCTCGACCCGACGTGCCAACGCCATTGCATTCGACGTGCGCGAGAAAGGACGCCCCAAACGCACCGGACCGCTCGTGACCGACAAGCCAGAAATCGGTCCCGACGGGAAGCCCGTGATGATTCCCGGCACACTCAAAGGCACCAAGGCCATCGGCTGGTATATCCCCGAATACGGCATCGCGCAGGTGAGCATGAACATAACCGACATTAACGCCACCCCGCTCCACGCGGCCTTCGACGAAGTGAGCCGCGCGGCCGCCGCACGCGGCGTGAGAGTGACCGGCGCCGAAATCGTGGGACTCGTGCCCCGACGCACGCTCATCGAGGCCGGCAAGCACTACCTGCGGCTTCAGCAGCGTTCCGCCGGCATCCCCGACGACGAGATAATCCGCACGGCCATCATCTCGATGGGGCTGTCGGAACTGAAGCCTTTCGACGTAAACGAAAAGATAATCGAGAACCGCATATCCAAGCCGGACACCGACGCCCTGACGGCCATGACTTGCCGCCGCTTCGCCTACGAGACCGCGAGCGAATCGCCCGCACCCGGCGGCGGTTCAATATCCGCCTATATGGGCGCCCTGGGGGCCGCCCTCGCCACGATGGTGGCCAACCTCTCGGCCCACAAACCCGGCTGGGACGCCCGCTGGGAGGAATTCTCGGAAGTGGCCGAAAAGGGGCAAAAACTCACCGACCGCCTGCTGGCACTCGTCGACGAAGACACGGCCGCATTCAACCGGGTGATGGACGCCTTCAAACTCCCCAAAGGCACTCCGGAGGAGAAGGCCGCGCGCACCGAGGCAATCCAGCAGGCCACATTCTACGCCGCCGAAGTGCCCCTGCACACTATGGAGGCTGCCTCCGAGGCCTTCCCCCTGCTTATGCAGATGGCCCGCACGGGCAACCCCGCCTCGGCAAGCGACGCCGGAGTAGGTGCCCTCGCCGCCCGCAGCGCCATACTCGGAGCCGAGCTGAACGTGCGCATCAATGCCGCATCGCTCACCGACCGCAGTCAGGCCGACAAGCTTATTGAGAAAGCGAAAAAACTGGCGGCCGAGGCTTGCGCCGCCGAAAAAGAGATACTCGCCGAAGTAGAATCGAAACTTTAACCTTTCATATGACACTCCAGGAATTTCAGGACGACCTCCGCACAGGCATCCCCGCCCAGCTTCCGCCCGACCCCGTATACGACCCTGACGTGAACCACGCTCCGCGCCGCAAAGACATTCTCACAAAGAAAGAGAAGGAACTCGCCCTGCGCAACGCCTTGCGCTATTTCCCCGCCGAGCTCCACAGCCGTCTCGCGCCCGAATTCGCCGACGAGCTGAAGCGCTACGGACGCATATATATGTATCGCTACCGTCCGCAGTATCCGATGTACGCCCGACCAATCGACCAGTATCCGGCCCGGTCGCGCAAGGCCGCGGCCATCATGATGATGATACAGAACAATCTGGACCCGCGCGTAGCCCAGCATCCCCACGAACTCATAACCTACGGGGGCAACGGCGCCGTGTTTCAGAACTGGGCGCAGTACCGCCTGGCAATGAAATACCTCTCGGAGATGACCGACGAGCAGACGCTCGTGATGTACTCCGGCCACCCGCTGGGACTCTTCCCCTCGTCGACATCGGCGCCGCGGGTTGTGGTGACCAACGGAATGGTGATACCCAACCACTCCAAGCCCGACGACTGGGAGCGACTGAACGCCCTCGGCGTGAGCCAGTATGGGCAGATGACAGCCGGATCGTATATGTACATCGGTCCGCAGGGAATCGTGCACGGCACAACGATAACCGTTCTCAACGCGGCCCGGCGCCAGCGCGCAGCCGGATTCGGCAACGACCGCGGACTGCTGTTCGTAACCGCCGGACTTGGCGGCATGTCGGGCGCGCAACCCAAGGCCGCCAACATAGCCGGAGTGGTGAGCATAACCGCTGAAATCAACCCCAAGGCCGTGGCCAAGCGCCACGAGCAGGGATGGGTCGACGAAGTACACACCGACCTCGACGCCGTAATCGACCGCGCCGAGCGCGCCGTAGAGGCAAACGAAACCATTTCGCTGGCATATCTCGGCAACATCGTAGACCTATGGGAACGACTGGCCGAGCGCAACGTCCATGTAGACCTCGGGAGCGACCAGACCTCGCTCCACAACCCTTGGGCCGGAGGCTACTACCCCGCCGGATTAAGCTACGAGGAGTCGCAGGCCATGATGGCCGACAATCCCGAAGCCTTCCGCGAGGCCGTGCAGAGCTCCCTGCGCCGCCAGGTTGCCGCCATCAACCGCCTGGCAGCCGACGGAATGTATTTCTTCGACTACGGCAACGCCTTCCTGCTCGAAGCATCGCGCGCCGGAGCCGACGTCGGTGCCACCGACGGTAGCGAAGGATTCCGCTATCCATCGTATGTGCAGGACATCATGGGCCCGCTCTTCTTCGACTACGGATTCGGTCCATTCCGCTGGGTTTGCAGCTCGGGCGACCCCGCCGACCTTGCCGCCACCGACCGCATAGCTGCGCGCGTGCTCCGCGAGATGCTCGAGGAATGCCCCGACGAAATCCACGGCCAGCTGGCCGACAACCTCCACTGGATTGAGAAAGCCGCCGAAAACCACCTCGTGGTAGGCTCGCAGGCCCGCATCCTCTACGCCGATGCCGAAGGCCGCGCACGCATAGCCCGCGCATTCAACGACGCCATCCGAACGGGCGAAATCACAGCCCCGGTAGTGCTCGGCCGTGACCACCACGACGTATCCGGCACCGACTCCCCCTACCGCGAGACATCGAACATCTACGACGGGTCGAACCTCTGCGCCGACATGGCCGTACAGAACGTGATAGGCGACTCGTTCCGGGGCGCCACATGGGTATCACTCCACAACGGAGGCGGCGTAGGCTGGGGCGAAGTAATCAACGGGGGATTCGGCATGGTGATTGACGGCTCGGCCGACAGCGCCACCGCCATAGACCGCATGCTGCTATGGGACGTGACCAACGGCATAGCCCGCCGCAGCTGGGCCCGCAACAAGGGCGCCGTGAACGCCATCCGCCGCGAGATGGAGCGCACCCCTACCCTGTGCGTAACCCTTCCCAACATGGCCGACGAGCAGGCAATCGCCGATGCCATGAATATTTTCCACTAATACAAACACACTTAAACCATCCATATGGAAGTCCATCATATCAGCCCCGACTGGCTCGAAATCGACCGCGTGGCTCAAATCATCGACAACGACATGAAGCTCGCCCTGAGCGAAGAATCCGCCCGACGCATAGCGCGCTGCCGCGAATATCTCGACAACAAAATGGCGACGCAAAAAGAGCCCATCTACGGCGTATCGACCGGATTCGGGTCGCTCTGCAACATCTCTATCGACCCCGACCAGCTGGCCACACTCCAGAAAAATCTGGTGATGAGCCATTCGTGCAGTATCGGCGAGAAAGTCGACCCGGAGATTGTAAGGCTTATGATGCTTCTGAAAATCCAATCGCTCAGCTACGGACATTCGGGCGTGCAGACCGCCACGGTGGAGCGCCTGATTGAGATGTTCAACCGCCACATCACCCCGGTAGTGCGCCGGCTGGGCTCGCTGGGAGCCTCGGGCGACCTCGCACCGCTTGCCAACCTCTCACTCCCCCTGCTCGGGCTGGGCGAGGTAGACTACGAAGGGCAGACAATCTCCGGCGCCGAACTGCTGCGACGCACCGGATGGGAACCGATAACCCTGCAGAGCAAAGAGGGACTGGCACTGCTCAACGGCACCCAATTCATGTCGGCCCACGGCGTATGGGCCATAATCCGCGCACGCCGCATCATGGTGTGGGCCGATAAAATCGGCGCACTCTCGCTCGACGCCTTCGACGGACGCATCGAGCCCTTCCTGCCACAAATCCAGGCCGTCCGGCCCCACCCCGGACAGAAATCGACGGCCGACGCCGTGCGCTACTTCCTCGAAGGGAGCGAATTGCAGAAACAGCCGAAAATACATGTGCAGGATCCCTACTCCTTCCGCTGCATACCGCAGGTTCACGGCGCCTCGAAAGATACTCTCGAATTTGCCGCACGCGCGCTGGAGACGGAAATCAACTCCGTGACCGACAATCCGACCGTTTTCCCCGAGGAAGACCTGGTGGTATCCGCCGGCAACTTCCACGGCCAGCCCATCGCCCTGCCGATGGACCACCTCGCCGTGGCCCTCGCCGAAATCGCCGACATCTCGGAGCGGCGCACCTTCAAACTCATATCGGGAGTGCGCGGACTACCATCCTTCCTCGTGGCCAAACCGGGTCTGAACAGCGGCTTCATGATTCCGCAATACGCCGCTGCCTCCATCGTAAACCGCAACCGCGCCCTGTGCTGGCCCACGTCGTCCGACAGCATCCCCTCCTCGCAGGGACAGGAAGACCACGTGTCGATGGGCGCCAATTCAGCCACGAAACTCTGCGAGATAGCCGACAATACCTACCGGGTGCTGGCCATCGAACTTCTGAACGCTGCCCAGGCACTCCACTTCCGCCGACCGCTCCACACATCGCCATTGCTTGAGAAAATGGTAGCCGAGCTGAGGCTTACAGTACCATTCGTCGACACCGACACAGTAATGTATCCGCTTATCGACGCCACCACCGAATTCATCAAGACCACTATGCCCTGACCGGCAGGGAAACGAAATAAACTTCAGCCCTCCATGAGAAGACTATTCATAAACATCGGCGTGCTCGCGGGCGCCGACCAGCGCACATCGGCCCGACGCGGCGCGGAAATGAACGTTTTCAAAACTATCGAGTCGGCATGGCTGCTCACCGACGGCGACACCATAGCCGCGTGCGGCGAGATGGCCACACTCGGCGAAATGCCCGAGAACGCCGAAATCATCGACCTCGACGGCCGCTGGGTGTTCCCTTCATTCTGCGACTCGCACACACATATAATATATGCAGGCGAGCGCTCCGGCGAGTTTCTCGACAAAATCAACGGTCTGAGCTATGAGGAAATTGCACGGCGCGGCGGCGGAATCCTGAACTCCGCCGACCTGCTGGCCGCCACCCCCGAGGAGGAACTCTACCGACAGGCAATGGAACGCATTGACGAGGTAATATCCAAAGGGACCGGAGCCATCGAGATAAAGAGCGGCTATGGCCTGATCACCGAGAGCGAGCTGAAGATGCTGCGCGTGGCTCGCCGCATAAAGGAGACCGTCCCGCTGGAGGTGAAGACAACTTTTCTCGGCGCCCATGCCGTAGGGCGAGCCTACGCGGGGCGCCAGAGCGACTACGTCGAGATGCTCTGCCGGGAAACCATCCCGGAGGTCGGGCGACAGCAACTGGCCGACTATGTGGACGTATTCTGCGACCGCGGATTCTTCACGCCCGACGAGACATCTCGCATCCTCGAAGCAGCCGGAGCCTACGGCATGCGGCCGAAAATCCATGCCAACGAGCTCGACATCTCCGGGGGTGTGCAGGTAGGAGTGGCACACGGCGCCCTTTCGGTCGACCATCTCGAGCGCATCGGCGAGGAAGAAATCCGTCTGCTCGCCCACAGCGGCACCATAGCCACCGCGCTGCCCGGCGCCTCCTTCTTCTTAGGTATGCCCTACGCGCGAACGCGCGAACTAATCAATGCCGGAGCTGCAGTAGCCCTTGCCTCCGACTACAATCCGGGCTCATCGCCCTCGGGCGATATGCGGTTTGTGGCATCGCTGGGGTCGATACGCATGCGTCTTACGCCGGAACAATCGCTCAACGCCACTACAATCAACGGCGCAGCCGCAATGGGCGTGGCCGAGCGTTGCGGAACCATAGCGGCGGGGAAAAACGCCAGTTTCTTCATTACGCGCCCCCTCCCCTCTCTGCAATATCTTCTCTACGCCTATACTACGCCACTGATCACCGACATCTACCTGCGCGGCAATCGGATCAAATCAAAGTAAACCAATTGACCGACCCCCGCTGACGTAAAAGTGGCAAAATCGACAATTTTCGAGCAATTTGCGCCAAAACCATCACATTTTTTATAAACAGTAGCTTCATTCTCGCATTTTTTTTCTAATTTTGCAAGCCGAATACTCAAGGTAAAAACGAGTGCCCCAAGTGATATTGCCTCAATCATTACTGGTCCACAGGCACTTGAATATCGGATCTCTCTTCACGCTATATCCGTGGCCAAGGCCGACGGGTATAATCCGGACATTCCGAACGTATATAGCCAACTCATAAAATACCGCTGCAGGCCACCATCGGCCACAACTACAGCTAACGTCTGACTATCAGGCATTTTCAACCCATAGCATGAAGTTACTACAAGCAAAACTCGCGCAGTACACCGCTCCGCAACAGGCCATGGCCGCAGGAGTCTATCCCTATTTCCGCGAAATTTCCTCAGAGCAGGAACCCGAAGTGCTTATCGACGGCAAGAAGGTGCTGATGTTCGGCTCAAATTGCTATTCCGGCCTCGTGGCCGATCCCCGCATCAAAGAAGCCGCCATCGAAGCAACCAAGAAATACGGTACCGGCTGCGCCGGATCCCCGTTCCTCAACGGAACTCTCGACATCCACAAGCAGCTCGAACGCCGCATAGCTGAATATATCGGCAAAGAAGACGTTATGATATACTCCACCGGCTTCGAGGTGAACCTCGGGGTGGTTTCGTGTCTCACCGGCCGTGAGGACTACATCCTCTGGGACGAGCAGGATCACGCCTCGATTATCGAAGGCCGCCGTCTGAGCTTCTCCACCGCCCTGAAGTACAAACACAACGACATGGCGTCGCTTGAGAAGCAGCTCCAGAAGTGCGACCCCGACAAGGTGAAGCTCATCGTTACCGACAGCGTGTTCTCGATGGAAGGCGACGTGGCCAACGTGCCTGAGATCGTGAAGCTTGCAAAAAAATACAACGCATCCGTAATGGTCGACGAAGCCCACGGCATCGGCGTATTCGGCAAAGGCGGCCGCGGAGTCTGCAACCACTTCGGCGTGACCGACGACGTAGACCTGGTAATGGGAACTTTCTCGAAATCGTTCGCATCGCTCGGCGGCTTCATCGCCACCGACAAGGAGATTACCACCTTCCTGCGCCACCACTCCCGCTCCTACATCTTCACCGCCTCGATTACCCCCGCATCGACTGCAGCTGCCCTGAAGGCCATCGACATAATGGAATCGGAACCCGAACGCCAGGAGCATCTTTGGGAAATCACAAACTTCGCCCTTGACGGATTCCGCAACATGGGCTGCGAAATCGGCAACACTTCCACTCCGATTATCCCGCTGTTCATCCGCGACGACTACAAAACATACCATGTGGTGCGCGACCTCTTCGACGAGGGCCTCTTCGTGAATCCTGTAGTTTCGCCCGCCGTTGCTCCGCAGGATACCCTGATACGTTTCAGCCTGATGGCCACCCACTCCAAGGCTCAGGTGGAATACGCTCTCGACAAGATCCAGAAGGTATTCCGCAAGTACGAGCTCATCCCCTGACTGGAGGATACGCCCGATTGCCGGAACCACACTTCTCTCAAACCATACTGACATGCCTCTCAAAACCATACTCAGCGCAACGATGCCATATGCGGCAATCGTTGCGCTTGCATTTTCTGCCGCTCCCGCAGTAAAAGCCGACAACGGAGTGAGGGTGATAGACTATTGCCCGGCTCCGACCCAGTTTGCCAATCTTGAAATCGCCACCGACCCGTCGGCTGCCGCCGCTCCATTAAAAGGTGCGACTGACGACACTACCGAAGGTGTGACTACGCTCGGCAGTTTCGGAGGGTACGTAGTGCTTGCGTTCGACAAGCCTGTGCTCAACCATCCGAAGCACCGCTACGGCGTGGATTTCATAATCGGGGGAAACGCTCTCTCGAGCGGTAGCGGAGAGAGCTGCGAGCCGGCCGCAGTGCAGGTTATGGCCGATACCAACGGCAATGGAATTCCCGACGACGGCCCTTGGCTGGAGCTTGCCGGAAGCGAGTATTATATGCCGACATCCCAACGGGGATTCTCGGTGACTTACACTAATCCCTGCTATAACACCGCCCATCAGGTATGGTGGCAAGCGTCGGACGGCTCGACCGGAGCCGTGTTGCCGACATCCTACCGCAGCAACGTGCTTTATCCGGACCCTTATCTTCTTCCCGATTATCCGGAAGCGGCCGGTTTTACACTGACCGTGGCCCCGGATGCAGAATCCATGACATTCACCGGCACACGCATACGCGGTTATTACGACCTGCATAACCCGCAGGCAGTAAAGATGTTCCACACACCGGCTTTCGGATATGCCGACATGCGCGCGGTGCCGGCAGGTCTGACTCCCGCCGCACCCCATAATCCCTATTTCGCCGACTCCAACGGGGAGCCCGTCGACGGATTCGACATCTCTTGGGCAGTCGACGCCGACGGCAACCATGTGGAGCTGGACCATATCGACTTCATCCGCATCTACACCGCCGGACTGCAGAACGGCGGATGGACCGGAGAATGGTCGTCGGAGATAAGCGGGGTGATGCTGACGGAGCCGGATGATACTTATGAGCCGACCGACATCTATATGCACTACCTCGGCGGGGGCGCCCAGCGCATTGCAGTGGGGGCAAGCTCGTCCTTCACCGGACTACTCTTCAAAAACGGCATACCTCAGAGCGGTGGCAACCCCGCCTTCACCCTCGGAAATTCCGACCTTGCCGCCCTGAGTAAGGATGGCAACGTAACGCCCAAGACAACCGGGAAAACCACACTAAGCTACAGCCAGACCGACGGCGTCGATCCATATACGGTCGATCTGTGGTTCACAAAGCTCACCGGAGTGGTATTCGTCGATGAATCAGACAAGACCTCGGCGGCAGCCAAAGCCGAATGCCGTCTGGGTACCATTCTGTGGCTCAACCCCATGAGCATCGACAATAGTGAAGAAATCTTTGCGGGCGAAAGCGGCAACCGCTACCAGTTCGATACCTACAGATGGTATGTGAGCAATCCGGCAGTCGGCACGGTGGATGCCTATGGCACTTTCACCCCGTCGGCAACGGGGACAACCGTAGTGACAGCCGAATCAAAGACCGACCCCTCGCTTTACGCCGAAATACAGATAACAGTTAAAGAACCGGCCAAACTGCAGCAGACTAAAAAGACGCTCGCAATTACCCGCGAACAACCGGCCGGAGCACTCGCCACACGTCAGATCTGGATGAGCGCCGATAAATCTCTTCCGCTACTTACCGGCGTCGAAACCGATTCAAAATACCCCTACTTCCGCGTGGAGCACAACCGTCTTGTCTACGATTGCGCGGAGGCCACAGAGTCGTTTGCCACGACTATCAGCCTGACGGCCGACTATCGCGGCACGAAAGCACAATATCCAATTGAGGTGACATACGACGCCATGAGCGGCATCGCCGACATCGAAGCCGATGCTCTGCGTCTATTCCCCGCCGACGTATATGATACCTGCGGGCGTCATATCGCCACTGCCGAGTCGATGCGACATCTCGAATCCCTTACAAACGGCCTCTACATCGTGCGCTACGCCTCAGGCCTGACAGAAAAGCACCGCATCGCCCACTGAAAAGAGCCTATTCTCTTGTCAACACATCCACAATATGCTCCTTAGTCATCTCCGGGGCAGACACGCCAAACCATAGGCCACGCGCGTTTTCAAGCCCGAGCACAGAGGCCCGACGTTTCATCTCCTCCACGAAAGCGTCGGTAAAAATTTCAGTCAGAGGTTCTGCCACAGGCTCACCTACTACCGGATGCAGAAAGAGATATCCATCGAAGTTGTCGGCGAAGCTTCCAGTCGCAACCTTATATTTGATTTCGTAGATTCCGTCGAACGGTTCGGCTCCGAACGGCGACCCAGCGAGTGCGAAACCGACAGGTCGGTTTCCGACAGCCTCAAATGCCTTGTCGAATATCCCACCCCTGAGCGGACGCTTATTCCTGCCGGCATTATCGCCCGACAGACCATGCTGAAATACGGTGAATACATTCGATGCCCCGAGCCGGTCGGCAAGCTGGGCAGCCGCTGTCTTTTCCGAGGGGCGGCCGCTTGCGGCGGAGGCAAAGCCTGCCTGATTGGATTTATAGGCATGACCACACCCGACGAGAAACAGATTGCCGCGGGCATCATCGGAGGCCGCAAGAGTCCGTTCGATAACATCGGCCATATGCGTGTTTCTGTCCTCTGCTTCGCGAGTGTTCCCCTCGGTCAATCCGGAATACGGTATCTGATAGTCGGCCAGAATTACCTTGACTTTCTTATCTGCCGGCAACCTCCGGTTGAGCGCCCACAACTGACATATGAACTCGAATTCACCCCTGTCCCACCATCCGTTAAGTTGCTCCTCACGGAAAATTCCGAGTAAAGTATCCTTTTGCAGCAAGTCGGAAGCCATAAAGCTGTCCATCTTCGGCTGGCACCATGACGGTAATTCCATAAAGATATGGCCTACTTTGTCGGGAAACTCCGGAAGCGCAATAAGACGCTTGAGCATATCCCATGAAACCTTACGCCTGTGGAACTCTCCATTTATAACAAGCCTGTGAGACTCAAGCATGTCGAGCAGAAAATGCTCCGGAGACGAGGTCAAGTTCAGTAGGAATTCAACAAAAGGGACCTCCGACTGCGGTAAGGCCTCAATCCGGGCGATACGCGGAAGATTCGCATGATGGTAGGGCAATTGCTTTAGAAGCGTCTCGTGCGCCTGTTCCAGACTGTCCGCCATACCCTGACCCCCGTTTACCCATCGCCCATGCTCTATCCAGCAATAATTCAGAAATACCAAATCTTCCCCCTCAGTATGGGTGATTATTGCCGCCACGGAGTCGCGGTAGACCACTATACGGTCAATCGTCTCATTAGCGATGTAGGAGCGCATATCGGAATCCACCACCTCATCGGCTGCATTAGCGTCGAAATTAAATTTAGAGGTAGAAATGTCGTGCCATAGCCTTTGCTTGCCGGTGGAACGCACCCAAGCCCGCGAAAGATAATAATTCAAAGGCGATGAAAGATTGATTGAATCGAGTTGAAAATTACCGACTTGCGTTGAAATCGTGTCGACGGCAAAATCACTGCGCACACCGGCCAAAGACGCGAGCGAGCAGCCCATTGCCATTAAGGAGAGGAATAGCTTATTCATAAGTAGTTGTTTCAGCTGGATTTATATCAGCGTCGGGAGAAGCGGAGGGTGGATTTCAGGAGCGGGAAATTGAAGGAGAGCAACGAAGGCGCCGCGAAATCTGCCGACATCTCGGTACCGGTCGGGAGCATTGCGGAATCGAACCACTGGAGGGCGTAATGGTTCTCGAAGCCGGTGGCAAACATACGGCCTTTCACCATTCCGGATGACCAGTATTTTCCATAGATACGGGCTCCCCCCAGATAAATAATATCGTATAAAGCGTTGGCATCCGTGGCACCGGCCGGACGCTCCGCTCCGCTGGGTCCAGGCTCCGAAGCACTCGAGGGACAACCACACCAGGAGGTATGGCGGTGAGGCACAACCGCCAGCCGGTAAGCGCCTCCGGGTTCGGCAAGCCGGGCATTCGTGTCGCGGTCCAGAAACTCCCAGATTCCTTCCACTCCGCGTGACTCGGCCGTATACGCCGTAATATCTTCGACTGGCCATCCGCTCCCGAGTGGGACCGACCGCGACGGCTCGCTCCAGACCTCGACATAACGTACATCGACACTCCGGTTGCCACCTATGGAAGCCGACGCCAGAGGGGTGTCATAAGGGAATCCGGCCGCTGTGAGCAGAAATTCAGAGCCTACAGCAACCAGCACTTTATAATCTCCGTAGGCCACGCGCAGACCGTTGAAGCCTTTATATGTCTCGACGCCATTAAAAAGCTGCCGGTCGGCAACCGGAAACCGCCGACCCTCCGCACTGACGGAATCGACAACCACACGCAGATACGGGCGGCTGAATGTGGCATCGTACGGTTCCGTGCCGCAGAGCAGACGAACGGCCATACGTTCGCGCCCCTCCGTGTCGAGCAAAGTGATTCCCCACCAGGCATCGTCGTCGCCCATACGTTGGGGTCCATGCTTCACAGCTCCTACGACATCTATCCGGAAACTGCTGTTGGGTGCGAAAAGCGAAACCTCGCGCACGGAGTCGGCGCGAAGAGTGAACGGTTGTTCATCAACCATACGCCGGTCGTTCGGGATATGCTCGGCGTAGACCGACGATACGGGCAAAGCCGAAGCAATCGACAAGGCGATTGCCATCGGCAACTTTCTGCCAAAAACGTAATTGAGAGAGTGGCCACCCATAAGTCAAAACGATTGGTCAGATTTACCGGCACTGCATATGGCGGAGTAGTCCCGGGCCACAACGTCGACAAATTCGTCGGATGGCATATCATAGGGAAGCCAGCGGATTGGAATTCCTCGGCGCTCCATGCCCCGAAACCACGTCATCTGCCGTTTGGCGAACTGATGAATGGCCGTTTCGAGCGAACAGAACATTTCCTGTTCCGAAATATCTCCGACAACATACTGAGTGACATATTTGTATTCCAGACCGTAATACATAAGATCTTCAGCGCTGACTCCCGAGGCGAGCAACGCCCTTACCTCGTCGGCCATGCCGGCGTCGAGACGGGCATGCAGACGCGACGTTATCCGGCTACGCCGCACATCGCGCGGCACGTCGATACCGACCACGAGAGCAGGGCGTGGCGTAGGAGCGTCGACCAGACGCGACTCCTCGGGATGCTCGGCATAATATGTCTGAATCTCAATAGCGCGAATCGCCCGCTTCGGAGTATCCACATCCGTAATATTATGCAGCGTCTTCATCCGGCTGAGCATTCCGGTCAGTTCCTCAAGTGTCTTTCCTCGGAGGCTCTGCCGCAGCGAATCGTTCTGAGGCACCTCCGGGAGAGCCGTACCCTTAAGGAACGCCTCGACATACATTCCGGTGCCACCGCACAGCAGGGGGACACGCCCACGGCGACATATATCTGCATATGCCGCCGAGGCATCGCGAAGAAAGCCGTACAGATTATATTTCGTGCCCGCATCGGCAATGTCGATCAGATGATACGGAACATCGCCATACTCCTCGAGGTCCTTGCCGGTACCGAGCGTCATACCCCGGTAGACCTGGCGGGAGTCGCCGCTGATAATCTCCGCGCCGAGCCGACGCGCCAACGCCACGGCGCGTGCCGTCTTGCCAGAGGCTGTCGGGCCCACTACGGCAAGTACCGGAACGTCAAGGCAAACGGTGGAAGATGGATTGTTCATTAGCGTACAGCAGCGATATTGAGGATTTACGGGCCTACGTCAGCGAGCCGTAGATTTACGAAGAGAAGAAGGCCAGTGGAACCAGCGGGCCACGCGAAACCAGAACTTATCCTCGTTGTGATTGGCCACCCGCAGCCATGAATAATCGTTGAAATCAACATCCCAATTGCGCAACTCGCTCAATCGGAACGTGGGTTTGTAATGCTTTATCGGATACAGGCGGCGTCCGCGCTCATCGTAGGTTTTCCATGCCATGGCAATGCGGTATATTCTTTTGATTTCCGCGACAAAATCGCGGTCGAGAATACCCTCGGAAGCCATCTGGGTGAGATTTCCCCACGAAAGCCACTCTCCGCGCAACTTTGAATCGGCGATAACTTCCTCGTTGCCTACGAAAGCAAAATAATGGAAGATATTCTGGTAGGTAACGTTGTCGGGACTATCGTAAGCCAGCTTGATTTCCGCGTCGGGAATCCCGGTGGCCTGCTGGAAACAGCGTATGGCCTCGCCCATATTCTCTTTCTCATGATATGGAATCCGGACCACTACGGGAGTATCGAACCGCTTGACCCTGGCGCCGTTGGCAAACGTTCGGTCGGTCGGATAGAAATCCACAAGAATACGGTCGGCGCAGATTACGAGATAGCGGAGCGTAGTGGTACCGGGCTGCGCCACATAATGTCCCTCGTCGTTGCGGCAATAATAGACCCAGAGCGAATAGTAGCGTATTCCCAGATATATCAGGGAACAGACATACATGGCAAGCGGAAGCCACGCGAAGAAGAAAAGATCGGCGTGGTTAAGATTGGTGTTGACATAATGGCGGAGATAATACCACCAGTCGGCCACCGAGAGTACGAGCGAAAGGCCAAACAGCAGCTGGGTCTGATATCGCCATTCCTTGCGGTAGAGGTCGCCCACAAAACCATGTTCGATTACATTCCCGTAGCGCATTATGCATCGCTGACACGTCTCCGGCTCGCCGCGACGCAACAGGAAGCACAGCGTGACAAGACATGCCAGCGGCGATGTAATAAGAATTGACAGAAGCGGGGAAGCGGAAGTATATACCTGGCCTGTAAGCTCATGATACTCGCCGTCGCGCTCGTAGATCGAAAGAAGCACAAGTGCGATAGCGGTGACAAGAATCACCACAGACACCTGCCTGTTAAGGCGGGAGCACACAGGCACGGGACCGCGCCGGAAATACCTGCGGCACCACTCGAGAGCAAGATAAAGCAAGACGTTGATCGGGGCAAGCCACATGCGCGGAGTGACCGGAGCAAGCATGGTGAGCAGCGTCAGCATACCAACCGCGACGGCCCAGTTACGCCACAAGCCGTAGATTGCGGCACTCATACCCTGTCGACGTTCGTTTGACCTGAACATATGCAGAAAGAAATCTTCTGAAAATTTTCCTACCGGAAATATTAAAAATTGATTTTACCAGTTAATTAACTCAGAGATTGCGGCTGAAGAAATCCACCATGCGGCCATATACCATGGCACGCGCGTCGCATCCGTTGATTGAATGGTTCATGCCCGGGAAGAGCATCATATCGGCATATCTGTGAGCCTGCTGAAGCCGGCCGACAAACTCGATGGAGTTGGAGAGGTGCACGTTGTCGTCGGCGGTGCCGTGCATAATCAGCAACGGGCACGAGAGCGAAGCGGCGCGGTTTACGGGCGCCCCTTCGTCGTAGCCGTCGGCATTCTCGCCGGGAGTAAGCATGAACCGCTCGGCATAGACAGTATCGTAATACCGCCATGAAGTAACCGGAGCGATTGCCACGGCAGCGGCATAGGTGGATTCGGCGTCGGTAGCGCACATCAGCGTCTCATATCCGCCGTAGCTCCATCCGGCAATGCCGATGCGGGCCGGGTCGACAAACGGGAGCGAGGCCACATAGCGGGCGGCCGCGAGCTGGTCGACGGTCTCATAGCGTCCGAGCTGCTTGTAGACGATGCTGCGGAAATCGCGGCCACGGCCACCGGTGCCGCGCCCGTCGACACAAACAACCACGAATCCCTTTGTGGCGGCATAGTAGTCCCAGTCCATATGCCAACGGTCGGTAACCTCCTGCGAGCCCGGGCCGCTGTACTGCCACATGATTACAGGATAGCGCTTCCCGGCATTGAAACCTACAGGCTTGATCATATAGCCGTTGAGCATGGTGCCTCCGGCGTTGAAGGTGAAGAATTCCTTTTCGGGGAGCGAGGCGTAGGAGGAAGCGTATTTAGCGTTGTCCTCGAGCGTACGGACGGTCTTCCCCTTGGCGTTGAGGAGCGTATAGCGCGGAGCAGACTTTGCGGAGCTGTAGTTGACCACGGCATAGTTCATCGCGGGGGTAAACGTAGCCGACGCCCATCCACGGGTCTCGGTAAGTGCATCGGTTTTCTTTCCCTGGCGGTCGACCTTGTAGACCACGCGGCTGAGAGCCAGCTGAGAATCTGCGTCGACCGAACCGGCCGGTTCACTCTGGTAGTAGACGTTGCCCTGGGCATCGGTGCCGTAGTAGGCCGTCACGTCATAGCTACCCTGAGTTACCTGGCGGAGCTGCTGCCCTTCGTAGCTATAGCGGTAGAGATGGCGCCAGCCCGTACGCTCGGACATCAGCATGAAGCCGGTCGGCTCAAAAGCTATATCCTCGTAGGTGCTGCTGTCGAGCCATGCTTTCGACTCCTCGACGAGCACGGATTTCACCACCGTAGATTTCGGATTGGCGGCGTAGAGCTCCATGCGGTTCTGCGCGCGGTTGAGGGTGACGACCATCAGCCGCTCGGGCGTATCGCCGAAATGAATCCGGGGAATATATTCGATAGAAGAATCCCGGAATGGAATCTCCTTGATTTTACGTGTGTCCACATCGTAGCTGTGGAGGGTTACAACCGAATTAGGTTCGCCTGCCACAGGATATTTGTAGCTGAAGCTACCGGGGTAGAGAGCGTACTGGTCGGAAGGATTGCACCAGCCCTGATAAAGGGTGAAGGTAAATACGGGAACCGCCGTCTCGTCGTAGCGCAGATAGCATAGAGTACCGTTGTCGGGCGACCAGGCCATGGAGCAGGAGGTCGCGAACTCTTCCTCATACACCCTGTCGGGCACACCGTTGATTATGGCGTTGCGCTGCCCGTCGGTCGTAACCTGCACCTCCGTATCGTAGTCGAATTTGCGGAGATAGATATTGTTGTCAGCCACGAATGCCACCATCCTGCCGTCGGGCGACATGAGAGGCGACTGCTGGCGCGCATGCGACTTCGAAAGAGGGCGGAGAATGTTGCGTTTTATCTCAAAGACATAATATACCGCTGTAAACGAGCGGCGATATACCGGTTGAGAATCAGTCCAGACGATAAGCTTCGTACCATCGGCACTTATCGTAAAATCCTCGACCGACTTCACCGATGCCTCACGCGTATGGGTCGTGTCGAACACGGTGGCCATCTCCTTGCCGTCGGTCGTAGCATACTGCACGATTTTCGTACCGTCGGCCGACAGGCGCAGAAAAGATTCGCCGTCGGGCATGAAAGCCATGCGGCCCGGTGTGGCGGGAGCATTGTCGGGATAGACGTATCTGGCGATGTCGGCGGCATCGATTGCCGGAACCACAGCGGCCGTAGTGACAACGGGGCCGGCAAAAAGTGAAGCTGCGAAAACAGCCGTGCGGATATTTGTACCTAAAATATTCATATTCAGAGCAATGTTATTCAATATTACCGGTCGGAGAGAGCACAAACGCTGAAATGGAGGTAGAGGTGGCAACACCTTCCCTGGAAGGCCTATGCGGTCAGAACAGAAGCATCTGATCGGGATTGTCGGGAGTCTTCTTCCTTTCGGGCGCCTTATAGCCGAAATCCGTTTCGGCATCGCGGTCGGGAGCTCCTCCCTTGACTTCGGCAGGCGAAGCCACAAGCCAGTCGGTATCCTCCAGACTCTCGTCGATAGCCGATATGCTGACACGAGGCTGGCGGGAGGCGTCCTTCTGATTCGACTTTCTGGAATTGCCCTTGGGCGCCATAGCGGGAGCATTACCGAGACCGCTGCCGAGCTCACCGCCGGGCGTCTCCTCGGAAACCTCGGCATCGTTGTCGATTCCCTTGAACTTTTTCAGACGCTGAATCTCAGCACGAAGGCCGCTCTGACACTGGGCGTGCTCGTAAAGGTTGGTTTCGATTGTCTTGCGGAGGGAGTCGGTGAGCTCTTCCAGATGATGTATGGTGGCGTCCTTCTGTGCCAGAGCGTTTTTCTGCTCCCCGGTTTCGAGTTCGAGCTGGTGGAGACGCTCATTGGCCTTCTGAAGTTCTTCCTTTTTCTTTTTAACATAAATCTCATTGTTCTTGCGCGCGTCCTCCAGCTGGGAGAGCTGCACCTGCATCTGCTCCACGATAGCCAGATTCTCCATAGCCTGGGCAAGCTCAGCTTTCTGGCGCTCATATTCCGCGTTGACCTTGGTATTGTCGGCTTCGAGGTCGCGACAACGATTTTCAGCCGCCTCGAGAGCAGCCCTGGTAGTCCCGAGCTTGGAATTGAGGTCGGTAAGCATGGCATCGCCCATATCGTCTTTAACGCGCGATTCATCGAGGGCCTTTTCAAGGCTCTCGATACGGCCTTCACAATCGAGCCGGAGAGCTTTCTCCTTTGCGAGCGCATCGCAAAGGCGATCGGCCTCAGCCTCCGCTTTAGAGCGCGCGGTTTCGGCAGTCGCGAGATCGGCCTGACGTGAATCGGCGAGAGTGCGCGCCTCCACGGCCTGCTGACGGGCATCGTCGAGCGATGTATTGGCCGCCTCGAGAGCAGCGGTAAGCTCATTCACCTTCATTGCCAGCGCCTTGGCCGCCTCGAAATCAGCATCCGGAGCTTCCATGCCGAGCACGGAACTTACACGCAGCTTGTTGGCCATGCTCTTGTTTTCAAGCGACAGCTGTTCGTTTTCGGCCTCTGCCTTCTGGAGCTGCGCCTCAAGGTCGCGCACACGCTCTCCGAGCGCGCGCTTCTGGCGTTCGGCGCTCAGATGTTGCTTTTTCGTCTCGGCGCTTTCCTCCTCATCCTTCTGCACCTTGGCCCGGAGAGTAGACATCTGCGCCTGGAGCGAGCGCCGCTCGGCCTCCCAGCGGTCGTTCATTCGCGTGCGAGTCTCCGAAGCGACCTTCTCAAGATACCGCTTCATGGAGTCATCAAGCTGGCGGTAGAGGAATTCGCACTGGGCCTCGCGGTTCATCGAGTCGCGCAGAAACGCAGGAAGAGCCTCGTTGAACACCTTGACCACAGAATCGAAAATTTCCGAAGGGACAGCCTGCGACTCCGGGACGTCAGTGGGAACCGCCTCTGACTCAGCGGAGGAATCTGCATCATCCACCACGGTGTCGGGAGCCGAAGGATGGTATGGAGAATCCGCGGGGATGGCCTCGCTGCGGGCCTTCAGAGGCACGACAGTAGCATCGATACCTTCAAGTTCAGCTTCCTCTGTCTCCGGATCGGAGAATCCGAAAGCGCTCTTCAGGGATTTTATAAACGACATGCGAAAATTGTTTGCAAAAACTTATTCCTACAAATTTAGGATATAGTTTGCACCCCTGCAACCCAATGCGGATTTTTTCCGCCGGAAAATCAGAGGCGGCCTTCGTCGCGATAACTGTAGAAGCCGTTGGAGGCCACAATGACATGGTCCTGGACTTTCACGTCGACAACTTCACAAATGGCCACGATGCGTCGGGTAAGCGAATCGTCCTGGGCGGACGGACAAAGATTGCCCGAGGGATGATTGTGAACGAGAATAATGCCTGAGTCGAGATGGTCGACGGCGCTTTTGGCAAGCAGTTTGATGTCGACGGCTGTTCCGGCGATGCCTCCGCGGCTGAGACATTCGCGCGCCACGACCCGGTTTGCCCGGTTGAGATGCAGCACCCAGAAACCCTCGTAGTTGAGGCCGTCGATATATTCGCGCATGTATTCGTAGACGTCGCGCGACGTTCGCATCTGCTGAAACGGCACGGTGAAATCTTTATGAACCCTCCGGCCGAAAGCCATGGCAGCCACAAGAAGCGTGGCCTTGGCGTCGCCAACACCACGGTATTTCTTTTTCAGCTCGGGGATGGTCATGCGCGAAAGGCGCGCCAGGCGGTTGTCGACATCGGAGAGAATCTCGCGGCTGAGGTCCAGCACCGACTTACCGGGAAGCCCCGATCCGAGCAACAGAGCCAGCAACTCTACATCCGAGAGCGAATCGATGCCGTGAACGATAGCCTTTTCGCGTGGCCGCTCGTCGAGATTGAGGTCGCGTATGAGCGTAGCAGACCGAATTCCGTCTTCAGGAATCTCATCAAGCCGGTTTCCGGTATTTCCGATGGTATCCATGCGGTAGATTTTATACTAAATAAGTTGACAAGAAGGTGCCGAGGCGCGATTATTTCCCTTTTCTAATGGCTATTTCCTCGGCCTCGTCGCGGCCACGTCCGCACAATATCTTTACAAACCAAGCTTTCAGGAAGCCGCAGCCATAGCCTCCGAGCTGAATCAGCGAAGCCGGAACAGCCTTACAGGCAATGACAGCCGACCGGGTGGAAATAAGGGCGCTTACAAAGATAGCCAGAAGATATACGCCAAGGGGTAGGAGCCACCAAGGGCTCCATACAACCGAAAGCGCTACCATCAGGCAGACGCCCAGAACGAACACGGCCGGAAGTGTATGCACGGCTTTAAGCGAATCGGGATAAAGAAGTTTCAGCGTGATGCGCGACATGCCGAACACGTAAACCTGGCGGAGAAACTTGCGGAAATCGACACGACGCTTGTGGTATACCGGAAGGTCGGGATACAACCCGATGGAAAAACCGGCCAACCGGATTCGGGTGCTCATGTCGATGTCCTCGGAAAACATCTCACGGAAGCCTCCTACAGCCTTATATACCCGACGCGAAAAGCCCATATTGAAGGTGCGCGGCGTGAATTTTTCAAGCCGGACCTTGCCGCCGCGGATGCCTCCGGTAGTTAGGAAGGAGGTCATGGCATGGTTGATGGCCTTCTGGGTAGTAGTGAACGACTCATCGGCCGCGTCGGGGCCTCCGAAGCAGTCGAAGGGGGTTCGGGCCATCATGTCGTTGAGTTTCTCGAAATAGTCGGCCGGAATAACGCAATCGCTGTCGAAAAAGATGAAATAATCGCCGGTGGCTCGTTGCATCCCGTAGTTGCGGGCAATCGAACGCCCCTCGTTGGGCTTGAAATAATACCTTACCTCTAAAGCGTCGGCATAGCGGTCGACCGCCTCACGACACGGGACGGTAGAACCATCCTCCACAATCACCACTTCGAAATTGCGCGCCGACTGTGCCGCCAGACTCGCCAGCAGGTCGGCAACCTCGTCGATACGGTTGTAAACCGGAACTATTACCGAGTATTTCTTTACATTGTTGTCCATAGCGTCCATTGTTTCAGCGATATGAAAAGCAAGCCAGCTCAGCTCATGCGGTTTTTGTAGTCCTCGTAGCCGAAACGGCGCAGATAGCGCGGCTCACCCTCTGAAGGCACGAAAACGATGTCGGGGTGACTTATACCGTTGAACATATTGGTTTTCACCGTAGTATAATGGTTCATATCCTCGAATGTAAGCCGCTGGCCGGCCTCCAGAGGCTGAGAGAACCGCCAGTCGCCCATGAAGTCGCCGCTCAGGCAGGAATTCCCGCCGAAACGGTAGACGAATCCGTCGGAAGCCCCGTCGGGGAGCGCTTCGCTCACCGCAGGTTTATACGGCATTTCGAGCGTGTCGGGCATATGGCAGGCAAACGACACATCAAGAATGGCGGTGCGCACGCCCTGGTTCTCGACCACGTCGACCACAGAGGCGATGAGGTCGCCCGTGCGCCAGGTAAAGGCGCTCCCCGGCTCCAGAATCACCTCAAGATTAGGATAGCGGCTGCGGAAACCACGGAGGAGAGCCACGATATGGTCGGTGTCGTACCCCTTGCGCGTCATGAGGTGGCCGCCACCGAAATTCACCCATTTCAGCCCCTTGAGCAGATGGCCAAATTGGCTCTCGAACGCCTCGAGCACGCGCTCGAGGTCCAAACTCGAAGATTCACAGAGAGCATGGAAATGCAGCCCCTCGATGCCGGCAGGAAGTCCGTCGGCGAGGATGTCGGCCGTTACGCCGAAACGGCTCCCTGGGAGAGCCGGATTGTAGATATCCGTCTCGATTACTGAGCACTGCGGATTTACGCGCAACCCGGGCGACACGCGGCGGCCGGGTTGTGCGGCGTTGAACGCCTCGACATCGGCACAGAACCGCTCCCACTGGCTCACGGAATTGAAGGTGATGTGGCTGCTCCCCTCGAGATAGCGCCCGATGGTGGCGGGGGTATATGCCGGGCAGTAGGAATGTACGCGGCAGTGCAGCTCCTCTACTCCGAGCTGAAGCTCGTTGAGCGAGGAAGCGGTGCATTCCACTCCGTATTCGCGGAAGATAGGGAAAGTGCGCCAGAGGGCGTTGGCTTTAAAGGCCATGATAATCTTCGCCCCCGACCGACGGGCTACGTCGGAAATCAGGTCGAGATTGCGACGCAGACGATCCTCGTAGACCACATAGAAGGGTGTTGGCAATGCATCTATACGGGTGTCACGGCTTATCTTATCGTTCATACAGAAATACTCTTTATCAGGATTCAACAATACGAAAACGGGCATACTTGAGCATAAGCTTGCGCTGCTCTACATTGGAAAAGAGCACCACAATCTTGTCGCCGGTCTCGTCGGCCTCCACGCCGGTGATTCTTCCGCGTCCGAAACGCTCGTGAAGAATCTCCATCCCCTCGTTCACCTCATTTATATTATGGAGAGAGAAACCGCCTGCGCCTGAAGCGGCCGCAGAAGCCGCGGCCGGTTGCGCGGGACGCGAGGCCCACCCTGCTGACGGCGCGGCAGCCCGGGAAAAAGCCGGTTTCGCAGGCGACGGTTTCGGAGCATAGCCCGACCCTTTCGGGTAGGTGGAGGAATGGAACGACGAGCGGTAGGCATCGTAGGGATTCAATCCCGGAGTCTCATCGCCCAGTTCGGTGCCCTGCATCAGGCGGATATACGCCGGATTTATGTCGCGCAGAAAGCGCGATGGCTGAGTAAGGCGGGTCTTCCCGTTTTTAAAACGCGACGACGAGTAGGAAAGCATGCAGAACTTGCGTGCGCGCGTGATGGCCACATACAGCAGGCGTCGCTCCTCCTCAATCTGGCTGAGCGAATCGCACGACATCGACGAGGGGAACAGCTCTTCCTCTACGCCAACCACAATCACATTGTTGAACTCCAGCCCTTTGGCCGCATGTGCCGTCATAAGCGTGACGCGCTGCTCGGAGGTGTCGGCCTCGTCCTGGTCGGTGGCGAGGGAAACCTCCGCCAGAAAATCTGTCATTCCGGCCGAATCGGCCTCTCCGCTCTCGGTGCGCTCCTCCACGAAGTCGTGGACGTTGCTAAGGATTTCCTGGAGGTTCTCGGTCTTGGATATGCTCTCCGGGGTATTGTCGCTGACAAGCATCGAGAGCAGACCAGTGCGGCCGATAATGGCGGTGGCCAGCTCGTAGGCATTGTCGCCGCGGGTGTTAGCCTCAACAAAGCTGCCGATAAGTTGGCGGAACGTATCAAGTTTTTTCTGCGTCCCTGAATTCACACCGAGCTGATGCGCGTCGGGATTATTCAGCACACTCCACATGCTGCAACGCCCCTCGATGGCGGCGTGCATGAGTTTTCCGACGGTCGTCTCGCCGATACCGCGCGCGGGGAAATTGATGATTCGCCTCATGGCCTCGTCGTCGTCGGGGTTTACAGCCAGACGAAAATAGGCTATGGCGTCCTTTACCTCCTTGCGCTGATAGAAAGAGAGACCGCCGTAGATACGATAGGAGATGTTGCGCTTGCGCAACGACTCCTCGAGGCGACGGCTCTGGGCGTTGGTGCGGTAAAGCACGGCAAACTCGTCGAGGCTGTCGTGGGTCTGACGCTGAAGGCGCGCAATGCGGTTGGCCACAAGGAAGGCTTCCTCATAGTCGGTCGAGCAGTTGATCACCTCGATTTTCGAGCCGGCATCGTTTTCGGAAAACACCTGCTTGCGTATCTGTTCGCGGTTTTTCTCGATGAGCGAGTTGGCTGCATCGACGATATTGCGCGTGGAGCGGTAATTTCGCTCCAGTTTGAAGATTTTCAGTGTGGGATAGGCCTTCTGCAGGTTGAGGATGTTGCGGATGTTGGCCCCGCGGAAGGAGTAGATGCTCTGGGCGTCGTCGCCTACCATCGTAAGGCTGTTGCTGTCGCGGCAGAGCTCACTCACGATGCAGTGCTGGGCGAAGTTGGTATCCTGATACTCGTCGACAAGCACATATCTGAAGAATTCCTGATAATGATGGCGTATGTCGGGATTGTCGCGAAGCAATACACTGGTATAATAAAGCAGGTCGTCGAAATCCATCGCTCCGGCCACCTTGCAGCGGCGGCGGTATACGCGGTAAATCTCGTGTGTGGCCGGACGCTTGGAGCGACGGTCGGCCTCCGTCAGGTCGCGGTCGGCGGCATAACGTTCAGGGCTTACCAGCGCATTTTTCGCCATCGAAATCGAGCTCATCACAGCCGAAGGCTTGTAGACCTTCTCGTCGAGCTGCATATCCTTAATTATGGTCTTTATCAGAGCCTTGGAGTCTGCCGTGTCGTAGATTGTAAAGGTTGGCTTGAAGCCGATGCGTTCGGCGTTCATGCGAAGGATGCGGGCGAAGATGCTGTGGAATGTGCCCATCCACAGACGCCGGGCCACCTCCGGGCCGACAAGCCGCTCGATGCGCTCGCGCATCTCGCGCGCAGCCTTGTTGGTGAAGGTAAGCGCCATGATGCGGTAGGGCTCGTAGCCGTGGGCGAGCAGATGGACAATCTTATATGTGAGCACGCGAGTCTTGCCTGAGCCGGCCCCGGCGATTACAAGCTGAGGACCGCCGAGGTATTCGACGGCCTCACGCTGCTGGATATTGAGTTCAGAAAGATAATCCTGCATTTTGCAATGGGAATAACCGGATAGAGATGTACTGCCGGAGGTGTTACACAAACTTATTCAGCTCGGGATTGTAGACATAGCCGATCTGTCCCAGGCGCGCACACAGGCTGGCAGCATCCACGTCGAGTGCGGAGCATAGCTCCTTGAGCGAGCCATATTCGTCGCGCAGACGTGTGTTTACAAAACTCAGCAACATTATGGGGTCGGAAGGTAACGTGTCGAAATACATTGCGGATATAATTTAGAAAAAGCGGAAGCCGACTCCATAGGGAGCCTCCCGCACAATGTAGATGCAAATTTACGGAATTTTTAATAACTTTGCAGAAGCCTTGAACCGATGAAATGGATGAAACCAACATTTTTTCGGTCTGTATCAACGAAGTTTCGAATCATCTCAGCAAAACCATCCACCTTTTCCAAATGCATACCATAGAAGAATACTCTGAGATTCTTGAACACGCGCTCAGCGATTTCCAATATCCGGCCGTCGCCCCGGGACTGTACACTCCGGTGAAATATACGCTCGAGGGGGGCGGCAAGCGCCTGCGCCCGGTGCTCCTGATGGCTGCCGCCGAAGCTTTCGGGACTTCGCCGGAAGCAGTGCTGGCCCAGGCCATGGGAATCGAGATGTTTCACAACTTCACACTCCTCCACGACGACGTGATGGACAACGCCGACGTAAGGCGCGGGCGCCCCACGGTTCACCGGCGCTGGAACGCTTCGGCAGCCATCCTTTCAGGCGACGCCATGCTCACCATGGCCTCGCAGCTTATGGGGAAAACCACGCCAGAGAAACTGCCTGCCGTGCTCGACCTGTTCAACACCACCGCAATGGAGATATATCAGGGGCAGCAGCTCGACATGGAATTTGAGGAGCGCACCGACGTGCGCGTCGACGAGTATATTGAAATGATCCGGCTGAAAACGTCGGTGCTTCTCGCCTGCGCGTGCGCCATGGGTGCCATGCTTGCCGGCGCCGATGCTCCGGCCGTCGAAGCGATGTATGCCTACGGCGAGCGGCTCGGTCTCGCTTTTCAGCTTCAGGACGACTATCTCGACACCTATGGCGACCCGGCCCTTTTCGGCAAGGAAATCGGGGGCGACATAATCAACGAGAAGAAGACGTGGCTCTGGATCAACGCCACCGCCGAGCGAGGCGAGCAGCTTCAGCGCATTGTGGAACGCAAACCCACACACTATCTGAAAATCGAGCAGGTGCGCACCCTCTACGACGAGCTCGAACTTCCGCGGCGTTCCCACGAGCTGATCGACCGGTATATCGGCGAGGCTGTCGATGCTCTTCAGCGCGCGGGCCTCAGCGCCGAATCGCGCCGTTTCTTCGAGAGCATAGCCCTCGGCTCGGCAAGCCGAACCCACTGACGCAGTCGCCTGACTGCAACAACCTACTGACACCGATGGAATATATCGATACACATACTCACCTGAGCGACGAGGCATTCCAGGCCGACGTCGACCGGGTAATAGCAAGCGCCGTGGAAGCCGGAGTATCGCTGATGATACTTCCGGGTACCTCGCTCGACGAGCTTCCCGCGCAGAAAGCCCTCGCGGCACGCTATCCCGAGCGGCTGCGCATGTTTCTCGGTCTGCATCCCACCGAACTCACCGACGACCCCGACGGGGCTGTGCAGACCATTGAAACAGAACTGGCGGCCAACCGCGCGCTTTATTGCGGAATCGGCGAAATCGGCATCGACCTGCACGAGGCACCCGACACGCTCGACGCGCAGATGCAGGCGTTCGACCGCCAGTGCCGCATGGCTATCGAAGCGGGGCTGCCCATCAACATCCACTGCCGCGACGGGCTGGACGCCACACTCGAAGTGCTTTCGGGGCTGCCCAAACTTCCACCGGGAGCCTTCCACTGCTTCGGAGGGACTTCTGCCGACGTGGAGAAGATTCGCCGCATCGCTCCCGGGTATTATTTCGGCATCAACGGCATCGTGACCTTCAAAAATTCCGGACTGCGCGACACCCTCCCCGCAATTGGCCTCGACCACATGATTCTGGAGACCGACGCCCCATACCTCGCTCCCACCCCATATCGAGGCAAACGCAACGACAGCAGCTACATACCGCTGATTTCCCGCTGCATTGCCGATACGCTCGGCATAAGCGAAGAAGAGGTGGCCGCCACCACGACGGCCTCGGCGCGCAGACTCTACAACCTATGATTTATCCCCGAAAAAGAGGATGAAAAATCGGCTAAATTCAAGCCGATTTTTTGATGCGCAAATCTTTTAGAAATCAGCGGGATTGCGTAACTTTGCACTACGAAAACAAAAACTCTAACATTCAACGATAACACAATGAAAAAAAGCGCTTTGCAGAAGGCACGCGCCTCCTATCAGCCCAAACTTCCCGTGGTTCTCACCGGTGCCGTGAAGGCCGTCGAAGGCCACGCCACCCAGTCGGTAGCCGACCAGGAAGAGATTCAGAAACTCTTCCCCAACACATACGGTCTCCCCGAACTGAAATTCGAGAAAAACTCCACTCCTACCCCCTCCAAGCCCATCAACGTGGGTGTGATTCTCTCGGGCGGACAGGCTCCCGGCGGACACAACGTGATTTCCGGCCTTTTCGACGGCATCAAGAAAGTGCACCGCGACAGCAAGCTCTACGGCTTCCTCATGGGCCCCGGCGGCTTCGTGGACCACAAATACATGGAGCTGACCTCGGCCATCATCGACGAATACCGCAATACCGGTGGCTTCGACATCATCGGCTCGGGACGCACCAAACTCGAAACCAAGGAGCAGTTCGACAAAGGCCTTGAAATCCTCAAGGAGCTCGACATCAAAGCGCTTGTAATCATCGGCGGCGACGACTCCAACACCAACGCCGCAGTGCTCGCCGAATACTATAAGGACATCAACGCCGGCGTACAGGTTATCGGCTGCCCCAAGACCATCGACGGCGACCTCAAGAACGACGTAATCGAGACCTCTTTCGGCTTCGACACCGCCACGAAGGTTTACTCCGAGGTAATCGGCAACATTCAGCGCGACTGCAACTCCGCAAAGAAATACTACCACTTCATCAAGCTGATGGGCCGCTCGGCCAGCCATATCGCCCTTGAATGCGCCCTCCAGTGTCAGCCCAACATCTGCATCGTATCGGAAGAGGTGGAAGCCAAGGACATGACCCTCGAGCAGGTAGTCGACAGCATCGCCGACGTGGTTGTAAAGCGCGCCGCCAAGGGCATGAACTTCGGCACCGTGCTGATTCCCGAAGGCCTTATCGAATTCATTCCCGCCGTTAAGCGCCTCATCGCCGAGCTCAACGACCTCCTGGCCAAGGAAGCCGAGGCATTCGCTCAGGTTGAAGCCGGCTCGCAGCGCCAGTGGATTCTCGACCACCTGAGCGCCGACAACGCCGCCGTCTACGCTTCGCTCCCCGAAGGCGTGGCCCGTCAGCTCAGCCTCGACCGCGACCCCCACGGCAACGTGCAGGTTTCGCTCATCGAGACCGAAAAGCTCCTCTCGGAGATGGTAGGCAAGCGTCTCGCCGCACTCAAGGCCGAAGGCAAATACACCGGCAAGTTCGCCGCCCAGCACCACTTCTTCGGCTACGAAGGCCGCTGCGCCGACCCCTCGAACTTCGATGCCGACTACTGCTACGCACTCGGCTTCAACGCCGCATGCCTGATCCGCGCCGGCGTAACGGGCTATATGTCGAGCGTACGCAACCTCACCAAACCCTCCGTGCAGTGGGTTGCCGGCGGTATCCCCATCACCATGATGATGAACATGGAGCGCCGCAACGGCAAGATGAAGCCCGTAATCCAGAAGGCTCTCGTACGCCTCGACGGCGCACCCTTCCTGAAATTTGCTTCGCAGCGCGAGGAGTGGGCTGAAAACACATGCTACGTATACCCCGGCCCCATCCAGTATTTCGGTCCCGCCGAAGTATGCGATCAGCCGACCATGACTCTCAAATACGAGCATCAGGGCAAGTAACCAGATACTACCCTCGGGCATCCCCTATACATCCGAAAGGCGCTTTCATCGGATATTTCCATCCGGCGGAAGCGCCTTTCCGATTCATTTCGACACACATTTTTCCAGACGCTACACATCATGCCTGAATCCGTTCTTAAACTCTCGCTGGGAGCCATTCTCGTAATGACTTCACTTCCAGGAGCCGCCACCTCGCCCGACGCCTCACGCTGGGAAGGACTATCCGGCCGCGACCTTTATCTGGCGGTAGCCGCCGACAGCCGACCGACTTCGCCGCTCGGGGTATCGCAGACGGGCGGAGAGGGGGGCATATGGGCGATTCTGGAAGAGAGCGAAACCTCTGACGGTGCGTTCCGCAACCGTTTCTCCTCCGAACGGCTCGCCATATCAGACAAAGCGGATCATGTCCCGACATCAGCCACCCTGTTTGCCATAGTGATTGAAGACCTTTGGGATCCGTTCAGCCACTGGCGCACCGACAGCCGCACCGATCTGTACAACCTGTGGCCCTCTCCGCCTACGGCGCCCCAGACGCGCGGCATCCGGCTCCCCGGAGTCGTGACAAACGAAAAGGAATTCGACAACGGCCTATGGGCCGTAGGACTCGGACCGCTCGGGCCCACACAGTTCCGCTGCTGGGAACCGCCTGCCGGCTGCCATGGCGAAGCCGCCCGCGCTCTGCTCTACATGATTACCGTCGGCTCCGACGGACTCCTTCCCTGGGCCGAGCAGCCCGTACCGGCCTATATTTCGTCGAAGTCCTATCCAGTGCTTTCCGACGCCTCGGCCCGCATGCTTATGAACTGGCTCCGCCAGGAGCCTCCCTCCGAAGCCGAGCGCCGCCGCAACGACATCTACGGGCGAGCGCAGGGCAACCGCAACCCGTTTGTCGACTTCCCCGAACTCGCCGAATACCTCTGGGGTGACCACAAAGGGGAAGCATTCCACTCCGAGCCGTCGAAACCCGACAACCCGGACAATCCCGACCAGCCCGACAATGCGCCTCTACGCGCTCTATATACCCTGGCCGATGCGCGGATAAACCTCCAGAGCCCGTATGTGGAGGATGGAGCCATTTGGGAAGTCGACGGCCGCGCCGCAACTCTCCCCTACCTCATACCGGCTGAACTTGGCGCCGGAATCCACGAACTGCGTTTCACCACACCCTCAGGGCGTCAGGGGAAAGTACGCATCCGCATCGCTGAACGATAAGTAACTGGTCGAAATTATTTTAATATTTCCGGGAGGAAAATTTTCAGGAGATTTTTCTCGATGAAGAAGGAGTGTAGATGTCTACACGACTGATGAAGAGAGGAAAAGATGCGAAAATTTTACCGCGGAAATGTTGAAATAATTAGATCTGGAAAGTATAAAATCATTTTGAACAGTTACTTAACTATTCATACCAATCATTACCATGACACTAAAACACCACCTCTTCGGTCTGCTTACCGTCGCAGCGCTCGCACTCTTCACCACCACAACAGCCGGATGCTCTCACGATCCGGTTGAAGGCCCCGGCCATACCAACAACCGGCCCGGAACAGGCGGCGGATCCGGCAATACACCTGAATCCAACGACCCCGAAACCGACGAGCGCATAGCCGCAATGACGGCCGACGCGTCGCTCCGCTTCGACGGCGCCTCCGCTACCCTTCGCTACGCTGACCCCGGCTCAATCTTTGTGGAGTCAGCAGACGGCACCTGCCTCGAAGGTATCGGATTGTCGACCGGCACGCGCATCTCCATCGAAGCACCCGAGAAATTGCGCACAATATGCCCGGAAGGAGCCGACACAGACCACCGAATAGCGCTCGACGCGCAAGGATGGCAACTGACCATTGACGGCCAACGGGTGGAACTCGAGGCCATAGATATAATGCGGGCCGACGCGACGGCCGTATGGATCCGTATGCGTCAGCCCGACAAAAAGTGCCACTGGGCGGTAATCCCCAGGGAATGGTAAATCGTTATTATCAGAAATTATATCCGAGCGTAATCGAGAACAGATTTCGGCGGATGTTGCGCGGAGCGAACTCTGAAGTCGACATGATTTTCGTCATGCCCCATGCTCCGCTGAGGTCGAGATAATATTTCTGATAGGAAATGCCGACGCCGAATTTCCACTGAAGATCGGCATGCTTGAAACCGTTGGTGCCGAACAGCGATGTGCTCGACGAAGGCGACTCGTAGCCGGGTACCTTGACCTCGTCCTGATGATAACGCGACACCAGCGAAAGATTCAGTTGAGGACCGGTGAAAACATTAACCTTGATATCTTCCGTAAAATCGAAATGATAGCCAATCAGAAGCGGGATGCGGAAACCGAAATTACGGATTGAGCCGTCAATCTGGTAAGGCACCTCAACATCCTCAACAACTCCGGTAGAGGGATTAGTCACCTCCTCGGTGAATGATGTCCACTGATTGGCACCGATTGTATTGTAGAAGATTCCGAGACCCGGCTCGAAATAGAGGTTCATGAATACGGGGATGTTGTAGACTGCGCCGAGGCTGAAACCGGGGGAATTGCTGTAGAAGCCGCCTCCGTTGGCTGCGGAACTGATGTCCACACCCACGCGGGCTCCGAAATAAGTCTTGTTCTCGGGATTGTCGAAAAGATAGGTCGACGCGGCCGAGGCCGAAAGGGCAGCTCCCGAGAGAGCCACACCCAGAAGCATAACCTTGATTCTGTTCATAGTACTTTCGTGATTATATTATGTGTTAGTAGTCGTAGAGGAGTTCGAAGTCGTCGAGCCAGAGCGTCGAGCCGGCACCGCCGGTGAAGTAGTCGCCGTATTTGCTCGACGAGGCCACAATGAGGATATAACGCGGGATGCGCTGGGTCGACTTATAGTCGAGTTTGATTTCAAACGGGATATACTGAGGAATCGTCTGCCCGCTCTCAAAGCTTCCGTAGGCTATCACTTCGGCGCCATTGGGGTCAAAAAGATGGCGGTTTTTCGGGTTCGTGCGGATTTCGAACGCCTCCGGACTGTCGATAAGCGCTGTCCATACGATGCACGTGTCAGGGCGCCCCTTGAGGTAATCGAATTCCGATGTGGCATGTGAGATTGCCGTAGAAGTATACTTAAGATAACCGCGCAGACGCGTGGGCCGTTCGGTAAACGGACGTCCGAAACTGAGAATGCCGTTAGTTCCGTCGGTGCGCACATATGTTCCTGCAAAGATATTTCCGGCGGCCAACTTGCCGACCACACTGATTCCTACAAAGCGCGTCTCGAGTTGCGCCGCCTGGCCCGTTCCGGTCGAGGTGTCGGTGGTGGGGAAAGTATTGCTGTCGCCGAGCGTAGTGGCGCCCTTGTTACCGGTATCCCAGTAGGGAGTCTGGTCGACGCCCCACGGATTCCACACTTTTCCGGCGAGGCTCCAGTTGTCGAAGCTGGAATTCGGAACCTGAACGATGCTGCCGGTGGTAAATTCGAGCTCCACGCCGCGCTCGCCGTCGGAATAAGCGCGCGCCACGTAGGTAGTGTTCGGTTCAAGATTGATCAGACGGGCATAGTAGGTAGCTCCCGTGTGGGTAATCCACGATTCGGGAGCCTTTATCCATTCGTCGGAGCCCTTTATCTTATATTCAACGCCGTTGTTGTGGCCCTCGATGGCGGCGCCATAGACCCATGCCACCTGCGTCCATGCGTCGGCGCGCTGAGTCTCCACGGTGCTTTCCACCGTCTCGCCATGGATGGTCCACACTTGCTCGCGGCCGTGTACGTTGACGGTCACTTCCACCGGATTGTTGAGGTCGATGGTCTGGCCTGCCAGCGAAGGAGTCTCGGTGCATCCTTCAGGGCCGAGTTTCATGGTCAGGACCTTCACACGACTGAGTCCCACGGTCTCGGGCAGAGTGACTACCACACGCTGGCCGACTACGTCGATTATCGACGCTCCCACCTGGTTCTCGACGGTAAAATAGCGTTCGATGGTCTGGTTGCCCTGAATCACCCAGTCGTAGTTCTGGTAGATTGCAAGCGTCACGATATAGTATTTCTCGAGGTTGATGGGCCTGGAGAGGTCGCCGCTCACGATACGGGCATCGTCGGAGAGTTTATAATGCGTGATTTTCACCTGCTGCATATCCACCGTCTCGTCGAAGTTCATGGTTATGAACCGGCTCCGTTTGTCGATCTGGGCCGCTCCGATCATTCCCTCTGCTTCTATCTCGAGAAAATCAGGCTGAATACGCGGATAAGGGATATCGTTCTTGATACATCCCGTCAAAGAAAAGGCAAGACATGCGATTGCCACGTCCATGAAAACGGACGTGGCAAAAGCACTGTATTTATGCAAATTCCGTGAAATCACGTTCTTCATATATAGTCTAATATCAGTCTTCAGCTACAATCTTGGCCGTCTCGACTTTGCCGTCGGAATAGACGGTGCGGACTACCACAGTCTCACCCTGCGCGGGAGCGGCGATAGCCTGCCCCTTGAGGTTGAAGTATTCCCGGGATGCGATCTCCACGCCGTCGCGCAGCGGGGAGTCCACACCGAGCGTCTCGCCGTTCATGTCCTTAACGACTTCCTCGGCCGAAAGCGGATAATTGTAGATGTGGAATGCTCCCACAGCCCTTATCACGGGCATGGCGAGTTCATAGCCGTTGCGCTCGGGATAATACGTGTATTGGCGCATGGTGTGGCCCACATAGTTCAGTACCATTTCTCCGTCGGGAATGCAGTCGCTCAGACCGGCCTGTTCAAGCGAACCTTTCTTAACACCGTCGACGTAGATTGTCCACTCGTTGCTGTCGAATACGGCTGCTACATGGTGGGCTAATGCACCGACAATCGGATCGACCTTAAGTTCGGCGCTGCCATTGCGACTGGATGCCTGCATGGTCATGCTGCCGCCGGTGCTTATGGTGAGGCCCACATGGTTCTTCTCGTCGGAGCCGAAATCGAAGAGGTAATTGCCGTTGTCGGCGTTGCCGCTGGAGCGCACCCAGGCAGAAACCGTAAAACGGCCGCCGGTCGGAACGGCGCCAGGGGGAAGCATCAACGCCGAATAGGATACGGGCACATAATAGGATCGGCCTTTATTCTCCGCCAATCTTCCATTACCATCGGAGATGGGATGGAAACCATTGCCGGAGGTATCCTCAAGAGTCTCATTAAACTCGAGGGCACACCAGAGCGAAGGTTTATTGCCTACGGAAGCCTGAACCACATCGGATGCCACCGAGCGGTTGAGCGATTTGTCGACCGCCACGACCTTGTATTCATAGTTTCGCCCGGCGAGCACCGTATTGTCGATGATTTCCGTGGAAGTCAGATTGCGGGCGATGGTGTTGAAATCGTCGCCGTCGTCAGAGCGGAGCAGAACATAACCTGCGGCATCGTCCACGACATCCCAGCTCACTGTTATAGTGGCGTTGCCGGCAAGAGCCGTCACGTTGGCGGGTGCTTCGGGAGCCGCGGTGGTAAACGCCACGGGAGCGTTGCCGACAGGTATGAGCCGGAAAAGCTGGGCATCGTCGGAGGCATCGAAGGGAGCCTGAACCATGCCGTTTGAATCGGCGTATGTGCCGCTCTCACCCTTTTTCGGGCGGAGGCAGAAATCGCTGTATTTGCTCTGGATGCGGAACCATCCGTTGCCGGCATATTCCAGGTGCCATAGGCAGTTGTCCGACCAATATCCGTCGGTCTGATTACGTTTGTTGAACCACTGCCAGATTTCCATAGGGTTCACACGGTCGGTAGGCTCGTAATTGTCACCCAGAGGCCAGTTGTAGAGGTTCCATCCCTGATCGGCATTGTCGATGCGGTCGATGGTATAGTAGCTGTAGTCGGCGCCATTGTCGATCCGGACTTTCGCCACATGCCAGCGGAGGTCGGCATCGGAGGCGCTGTATTGACCAAGGCACAGCGGAGCATTCTCGCCGCCAGACTTCACAGCCATCCCCTCGGCGGCTTTGGAGACTATAATATAGTCGCCGTTGATTTCAGGCATGATGTCTTCTCCCCAGGTCACGTCGTAGACAGCTTCGGCGGTGCGCTGCAACGCCGAGCCATATACACCGTTAGGATCAGCCTCGATGGCGATACTGAAATCGTGGGTTGGCCCTACGCCGTCGACATATACGGGCTTAGTGCGCGATACGTAGCCGAACGTCGACGGTCGGCCGGCTCGCTCCGATACGCCGATAAAGGCCTGTGAATGGTGTTTGTCGCGCTTATAGAGGGCTGTAGCTGCGAGGGTGAAGCGGTTTTCCTGATATGAGAGACGCTCGCCGAAATTGCTCGCCTGACAGAACTGACCGCGCACGCGGGCGCACTCGCCCCACCATATGCCCGACTGCATGCCGTAGTTGGCACCGACGATAGCCTCCATCACGTTGTGCAGCTCGTCGCCGGTGGCGAATTTGCCGTCGCTGCGGAGTGTCGAGAAGAAATCGGCATATTCGGCGAACGTACCGGCGAGGAAGTGGGTGTTACCTTCGTCAAGGTCTTCCTTCAGATATGTATACCAGTCGAGGGCGCACGAACTGTTGAGTGTGTTGCCTCCCGAGAGGCGGATTGTCTGCAGGTCGGGATAATTGGCGCGGATGGCCTTGTTGATTTCCTTGAAATGAGGTTGCTGGAGTCCGTTGATAGCCAGATCCGGCTCGTTGAATGGGGCGATAGTAACCACTTCGTTGCCGTAGTCGCGGCCGATGGTTTTCACATAGGCGTTTATCAGACGGGCCCATTCATCGAAGTTTTTGGTTCCCTTCTCCCAGTCGTTTTCATATATCGGATTCCCGGCCTCGTCGAATTTAAGTTTCCCTTCGTCGTCAACGCTCTGTTTGATATAATAGTAGTCTTTCTGAAGGTTGGGATGGCAGGCATCAAGATTCAGGAAAATGTCGACTTTCTTATTGCCGGTACATTCCTTTTCAAGCAGCGAGACTATGCCCATCCGGTTGCGCAGCTCTTCGGTGCAACGGCCGTCGGGTACGAATCCCTCTTGTGTTACGAGAGCGTAGGGGTTGAACGACACGCGCACCACGCCCACATTGTCGGGTGAAATGGTGCGGAAACAGCGTATCATGTTTTCCTTGCTCGGCCATGCCGTATCGATTCCCCATACCACGGGCAACTGTTCACCGGTGCCCGTCGGGTCGAACGAGGCAATCATATGCGGCGTAGGAACCACGGCATAGGAGTCGAACACTGTCGGAGTGGCTGCACGGCCCTGAGGCGCCGCAATCGCCAACATGGCGATTGCGGCTATCCCGGTACCATATTTTGTAAGTTCGGATTTCATTAATGAGGACTGGCGGACTTATTAATATTATTCGTTGATGACTTCTTTGGAGGATTCAACCGTGCCGTCGGAATAGACAGTGCGGACTACCACAGTCTCACCCTGCGCGGGAGCGGCGATAGCCTGCCCCTTGGTGTTGAAGTATGCGCGGGAAGCGACCTCGCGAGCTGTTGAGTCGACCGGGAGGTCATCGATGGCGCTCACATGGCCCTGCATATCGAAATATACCTGAGAGGGGGTGAGAGTGCCGTTGTAGATATGGAGTTCGTCGATGGCGCCGAGCACGGGAATAGAGGTACGGGCGCCAGTGTTCATATTGTAGTCGTACTGGCGCATGCCGCGACCGATATAGTTGAGCACTTTCGTGCGGTCGGGAACCGAAGCGGAGAGACCGGCCTGACCGTATCCGGCTGCGTAGTTGCCGTCTACATATATATACCATTCGGAATCGGTGAGGACCACAGCGATGTGGTGCCAGTCGGAATCGGCGGGAGTCTTGGCCTTCAGCTCGGTGGTTCCGGCGGGTGTGGTGCCGCGGAGGGCGATGTTGCCGGTGCCGTCGTTAAGGAGCAGACCGATATGGTTGGTCTCGTCGGTGCCGAAGTCGAAGAGATACTGACCGGAAGCGCTTGTGGAGCGCGTGCGCACCCATGCGGTCACCGAGAAGTTGCCGCCGGCGGGAACGGCGCCCATCGGGAGCATTACTGTCTGAGAGGCGCTGGGCGACAGGCAGGAGTTACGTTTCCCTGAGTTAAATGCCTGGTCCTCCGAAGCGCGGGCGTGGAAGCTGTTGCCTGAAATGTCTTCGAGCGTGTCGTCGAAGGGGAGCACAGCCCAGGTGAGATTGTCGTGACGGATGCTTGCCGAGGCGGTCGCAGAGGCTTCGGAGCGGTTGCCCGACTTGTCGTAGGCCACTACCTTGTAGGTGTACTGCTCGCCGGCGAGGGCGGTGTTGTCGACAATTGAGGTGCCTGCGATATTGCGGGCGATGGTGTTGAATTCGCCACCGTTGTCGGAGCGGAGCAGAGTGTAGGAGGCGAGCTCATTATCGTTCACGGCATTCCAGCTGATGGTAATAGAGCCGTTACCGCCCATGGCGTTCACCCCCTGGGGAGCTGCGGGAGCCTCGGTTTCGAATTTCGAGGGGAGATTGTCGGCCGGGAGTAATCGGAAGAGCTGATTATCGTCGTCGGCATCGTAGGGAGCCTGAACGAGAGCAGCGGAGGTTGAGATAGTCCCGTTGTTGGCTTTCTTGGGACGCACGCAGTAGTCGCTCACCTTACTGCGGATGCGGAACCATCCGTTGCCTTCATACTGGAGATACCAGAGGCAGTTGTCTGCGAAATATTCAGTCAGCGAGCCGTCCTGGAGTGTCGATTTATTGTTGGCGCAAATTACAGGAACAGAAAAATATTGGTCGGACGCAGGAGAATAGTCCTCACTCAGCCCCCAGCCGCTGAGATTCCAGCCGCGGGCTGTATTGCCGGCATCAGTAATTGTATAATAGCTGTAGTCGCCCCCGTTGTCAATGCGGACTTTCTTGATTTCCCATTTCTGGCGGTTGCTCGTAGCACTCATGGTGGCATGCGACATTGCAGTAGAAGTTGCCGAAGATGGCGCCTGCACGGCTCGGCCGATGGCCTTGGAGATAATATAATATGTGCCGTTGATTTCGGGCATCACGTCTTCACCCCAGGTAATGTCGTAGACCGCCTCAGCATTGCGCTGGCCCGCTCCTTGGTAAGTGCCGTTGGCATCGGCGGGAACATCGAGCACGAATTCGCGCGTGGGGCCTACGCCATCCACATAGACATCCTTCGTCTTGCTGACGAAGCTGTAGGAGGCGGGGCGCCCCTGGCGCTCGGAGACACCTACGAACGCCTGCGAAAGGTGGTTGTCGCGCTTGTAGACCGAAGCGGCACCCCAGGCGTAGCGGTTTTCGGTGTAGGCCAGACGCTGACCGAGATTGCTGGCCTGGCAGAACTGACCGCGCACGCGGGCGGCTTCGCCCCACCATATGCCGGTCTGCATACCGTATTCGATTCCGACCATGGCCTCCATAACGTTGTGCAGCTCGTCGCCGGTGGCATATTTGCCGTCGGCACGCACATTCTGGAAGAACGATGCGTAATGGTTGAAATCGCCGGCGAGCTGATGGGTGTTGCCCTCGTCGAGATTGGCTTTCAGATAATCGTACCAGTTCTGAGCCTCGTCGCAGTTAAGGGTGTTGCCTCCGGATATACGCACGTCCTGCATATCGGGATAGTTGGCGCGGAAAGCCTTGTTGATGTTGTCGAAATGAGGCTGGCGGAGGCTGTTCCAGTAGTAGTCGGGCTCATTGAAAGGAGCAACGGACACAACCGTATTACCATAGTCGCGGCGGATAGTCGAAACGTAGGCGTGGAGCAGTTTTGCCCATTCAGCATGGTTCTTTGTGCCGAGATTCAGGTCGTATTCCCCATTATTGATATAGTAGTAATCGCCCTGGAGATCCATGCGGGCGGCATCGAGGTTGATAGCGATGTCGACCTTACGATTGCCTGTACGGAGAGCCTCAACCTTGGCAACCTTTTCCATTCGGCTTTTGAGCTGGTTGGCGCATTCGCCGGTGGGGACAACACCCTGCGTGGTAACGAGGGCATAGGGATTGAAGGATACGCGGACGATGTCGACAATGTCGGGGGTCATAGCGCGCATGCCGCGCACGAAATTGTCGTTGGAATTCCACGCCGTGTCAAGACCCCAGCAGGCGGGGAGCTGCGCTCCGGTTCCGGTGGGATCGAATGTGAGCGTACGCTCCACTGTGTTGTTCACCGCATGGGCATCGAACACGGTCGGGATTTCGGCCGCGCGGGCAGAGGCGGCCGAAGCGATAAGTGCGAGCGTTCCGGCAAAGGTGTACGCCGAAGATTTGGAAAGAATTGCACTCATAACGTTTTTCGTGGTCATTTAAAACAGGTTTGGAGATTATATTCAGGCAAATAGGTAGATTAATATTCAGATATATACGGCCATGCCGAAATTGATGTTGAAGATGTTGAACTTGAAATTGGCGCCCGACGAGAAGCGCGAACCCTCTTCCACGTCGTTTGTGCGCTGGCGCTCATGATGGAGCTTCACACCGAACACGCCAAACGAGATGTTGAAGCTCACATAGTCCATCATGAAGACAGTGAGGCCCGGCGAGAAATTGAGCGAGGCGGAGAGCGTGTTGGTGCGCGTGTCGCGCAACTCGCCGTTGTAGTAGCGCTGGAAGCGCGAGGAGCCTGCGCCGAATTCCAGCTCCACCTCGTTGAATATGCCGAAACGGCGGTCGCGGCCAAGGCCGATATAGTTTCGGTAGGCTATGGCCGATGAATAGCTTTTGGAGTAGTAGCTGACGTCGCTGAGCGAAAAGCTGAGGTCGTCGTCCATATCGAACGACATCGACCCCAGGTCGCAGTACATTCGCGTGTAGTTGAACGTCACTCCGATGCTCTGGTTGTTGGTGAAGAAATATGAGAAGCTTGGCTGCAGCGAATAGGCCTTCACCTTGAGGTCGAGGTTGGATAGCACCGAGAGAATCTGGAAGTTGTCGGTGGAAAACTCTCCGTAGCTTGCCATCAGCCCGATGCTCCACTGCCCTTTGGGGATGAAGAGATAGTTGAACAGGCCGCGGTCGTAGCGGCCGTAGTTTTTCTGCGGAAGGATTATGCTCACAGTGTCGCCGCCAACCAGCACGGTCTCGTCGAGCGCCGGGTCGTTGACGATTGTGGAATCGAGAGGAATCTTCTCGCCTTTGGCGAGCCATTCGAGAAAATTCAGGTTGATATTGTCGTCGGGCATTTCGCGCGGCGAGGCCGACCCGACAGACGGGGCGAGCAGCGAAACTGCCAGAATCCCTGCGGCCAGGATGAAGCGAATGAATGCCGATGGTATATTGATGGTCATTGCAAGTGTCAGATATAGAAAGCCACACCGAATGTGATGGAGAAGAGGTCGATTTTGAAATTGGCACTCTTGCTTCCGCGCGAGGAGTCGTAAATCTGGTCGGTCTTCGACGATGTATGGTTGTAGCTGAAGCCCAGCACACCTACGGCAACCTCGATGGCGGAATAATTGTTCAGGAACATCACAAAACCCGGGGCGAGACCGATGCGCGTCTTCCATGTGCGCTCCCAAGTGCCGGTGAGGTCTTCTCCGCGGCCGTTGACGATTTTCGACTCGCCGCCGCCTATCTCGAGCTGCACCTCATTGAAGATTCCGAAACGGCGCTGACGTCCCAGGCTGATATAATTGCGGAAAGCCGCCATTGCCGAATAATCGTGGGATATGTTATAGAGGTTCTCTACGGTGTAGTCGGTTTCGGAGTCGATCACCACGGTGGCATTGTCGAGACGGGTGCGCGTACGGGTATATGCGAACTTTCCTCCGGCGGCAAGGTTATCCTTGAAGCAGTAAAGCAGCATGGGGCTGATTTTGAACTTGTAGGTATCGCCGTCGATGCCCTCGATGATGAGGAACTGGTAGTTGTTCTGGTTCGACTGCGAGAAGCTGACGCTCACTCCGGTGATGTACTGACCCTTTGGAATGAACGAAACCTGCTCGAGTCCGCGCTTGAATTCAACCTGGGCTGCCAAAGGAGCCACAACGCTGACTATCAGAGCAAACAGTATGACAAAACGCTTAAGCATAATTTTTGGTAAAGTTAGCTATTTTTTTCTAACGTGCAAAGCCGCAAGTGTAAAATCCACCCTTTTGACCTCAGGCATAGCCCGAAACGACAATTACGCCACAGCCATAGCGGTCGCACCCGGGTGATGTATTTGCCACGGTAAAAGATTTTGGCTAAATTTGTAAGCACAACCGGGGGGAATAATTGTTTTAAATTAGTCAATACTTACGTTTCAGCATCATGAAAAGATTATTACTGAACTTCGCCATGACTTCGCTGCTGCTCGCTGCAGCTCCCGCCGCATCGGCAAGTCCCGACATCACCGACCTTCTTAAAGGAGCAGCCTCGAAAATCGGAGGTGGCGACGGCTCCACCGCTCTCTCGGGCCTTAAAGGCGCCGTAGAAGGGATGATTGCCAAAAGCGACCTTACGGCTGCCGACCTTGTGGGCGACTACAAATACTCCGCTCCCGCCGTCTCGCTTCAAAGCGACAATGCCCTGCAGAAACTCGGCGGCTCGGCAGCTACCGGAGTAATCGTCGACAAACTCGCTCCTTACTACCAAAAAGCCGGCCTCACCTCGATGACGGCAACCTTCCGCGAAGACGGCACCTGCGAGTTCAAAGTGAAGAAAGCCACGGTGACAGGCACCTACGAGCGCAACGAGTCCGGAGATTTCACATTCAATTTCAAGGCCGTCAAAAAGATACCGCTGGGCAAGATGAACGCCCATGTGGAAAAAATCGGCAAAAAACTCACCCTTACGTTCGATGCCTCGAAACTTATCAAACTCGTCAACGCTGTGGCAAGCGTAAGCGGCCAGTCGTCGCTTCAGGCTGCCGCCAAGATGCTCAACAGCTACGACGGGCTTTACGCCGGTTTCGAACTGACACCTGCCGAATAAACGGAATACGCCTTCATCTTATCTGAGAACACACCATAACATTGTCGACCACTCTCCGCAAAAAGCTACAGAATGCCGCACAGCGCTACAGGCGCTTCACGGCGAAGTTTGCGCCGGCTCTCCAGCTGCCGGCGCAAGTGCTTTCGGTGGCGGCATTCGTCGGGTCGATTGCATGCCTGGTGGCGCTTACGGTATGGTTCGGCTACGACCATACTCCCGACGACGTGAAATGGATCCGCCGCATCCTACGCGGGTGCCAGCTCCTTTTCGCGACCAATATCCTCTACAGCCTCGCCACCGACTTCAGACGCACCATAAAGCAATCGAAAGCGTTCAAATGGATTGTCGACATTGCGGTGCTTCTCACGCTGCTTCCCCTGGCCTATCCCCACCCGACGCATCCGTGGATTCCGGTGCTTGAGCGCGTGCTCTACAGCGGCGCCTTTCTCTACTCCATCCTCGCCGCCTACGCAGTGGTCGACATAAGCTACGGTCTGATGAAAATGCTCGGCAAGCGCACCAACCCGTCGCTGATTCTCACCGGAAGTTTCATTGTGCTCATTCTGGCCGGATCGTTTATCCTCATGATGCCGCGGTGTACCACAGGCGAACTAAGCTACGTCGACTCGCTGTTTGTGGCCACATCGGCCGTATGTATCACCGGCCTCACTCCGGTAGATATTTCCACTACATTCTCACTCCCGGGACTGGCCGTGCTCGGATTCCTCATCCAGGCGGGCGGACTCGGAGTTATGACCTTCACAAGCTTCTTCGCCCTCTTTTTCAGCGGCAATACATCGGTATACAACCAGCTGATGATGAAGGACATCATCTCGTCAAAGACAATCGGCGCACTGGTGCCGACGCTGTTCTACATCCTGGGGTTCACCCTGCTGATCGAGGCGCTGGGAGCCGGGGCATTCTTTCTCTGCATCCACGGCGAGCTGAACATGAGCCTGCAGGACGAAATCATATTCTCGCTCTTCCACTCGCTCTCGGCATTCTGCAACGCCGGTTTCTCCAACATAGAAGGCGGCCTCTCGAATCCGGCCCTGCTCCATTCAAACCAGTCGGTCTATATCGTGGCGAGCGTGCTCATAGCCGCCGGCGGAATAGGGTTCCCGATACTGATGAATGTGGCGCAGGCCACTAAAATGCATCTGCGTGCGCTCTGGCACCGCATCCGCCGCGACGGTCCCCGCCGTCTGCCTATACACATCTACGACCTCAACACCAAAATTGTGGTGGCAACCACCGGATGGATTTTCGCCGTCAGCGCCACGCTGTTTCTCCTTTTCGAATACGACAACACCCTGAGCGGCATGACCGCCTACGAGAAGGTGGTGCAGTCGGTGTTCAACGCCTGGGTGCCGCGCTCGTCGGGTTTCTCGTCGGTCAATCCGGCGTCGATGCTAAACATCACATTGCTGATGTTCGTTGTACTGATGTGGATTGGAGGCGGCTCCCAGTCGACGGCCGGCGGCATCAAGGTGAATACATTCGCCGCCATGCTGCTGAATCTGAAAGCTATTGTGGCGGGGCGCACGCGTGTGGAGGTTTTCGGACGCACTATCTCCGTGCCGTCGCTCCGAAGGGCTCACGCCGTGGTCGGGCTGTCGATTCTCGCCTACGTATTCTACTCGATGCTGCTTCTCGGGCTTGAGCCATCGCTCAGTGCCAAAGAACTGCTCTACGAGGCTGCCTCCGCCCTCTTCACCGTCGGCTCCTCGCTGGGAGTGACGCCCGAGTTGAGCGACCTCTCCAAGGTTCTTCTCTCCACAGCGATGCTACTCGGTCGCGTGGGTATAATCTCGCTGCTCGCGGGAATCGTAGGCACCCACACGGATTCCGCCGCCCGCTACCCCTCCGACAACATAATCATCAACTGATCTTCACCGATTCCGACCTGAACACCAACTAATTCCGGAAAAATATGCGATACCTTATAATCGGCCTTGGCATCTACGGAACCAATCTGGCCAAAGACCTCACCGACATGGGCAATGAGGTGATAGGCGCCGACATCAACGCCACCATCGTAGCCGCCATCAAGGATTATATCTCCACTGCTTACATAATCGACTCCACCGACGAAAGCGCCATCGGCGCGCTCCCGCTCAAAAGCGTCGACCTGGTCATCGTGGCCATAGGCGAGCAATTCGGCGCGAGCATCAAGACGGTGGCCCTGCTGCGAAAGCTTGGCGTGCGCAAGATCTACGCCCGCGCAATCGACGACCTCCACAGCGCCATTCTCGAAGGGATGCACGTGGAGCGCATCCTCAATCCGGAGCAGAGCGCCGCACGCGACCTTTCCGACGAAATGGCCCTCGGGACCCATGTCGATTCGCTGCGCGTAGACCGCGACACCTACGTGATGCGCTTCGCCGCCCCCGATTATTTCAAGGGGATGGCCTATATAGACCTCACGCAGGAGGCCATGTTCGGGTTGCGTCTTGTCGCCGCATCGCGCCCGCGGAAATTCACCAACATCCTCGGACTTGACTCCACGCAACTGCAGCCGGTAGATATATCGAATCCCTCGGCTGAGTGTGTGCAGGAAGGCGATGTGCTCACCTGCGTAGGCTCAATGAAAGCCTATAAATCGCTGGGCGAGCACATCGGGCCAAGTTGACCGGATGGTCGGCGGCTGTTGTCCGGTTGTCGGAATATATTGGAGATTGTCTGAATTTTTCCGAATCTCTTACTTGTAGTCAGTCTCAATCAGGTCGTGGAACACTTCCTGCGGCATGGGAAAGCCATACATGGCTCCCGGATCGCGATGAGTCTTGTCCAACATCTTCAGGAACTCACGGCGGTCGATTTTCTCGATTTCCGGATCACCCGGGAGATCTTTTATCGGCTCGGCGGCGCTGTGCACTCCCGTAGCTGTCAGCCGGTACTCGTCGCCGGCAGTGGTTGCCTTGAGAATGAGGCCGGGAAGTCCGCAGAGCTGCCAGGGACCGTCGGCCAAAGGCAGATCGGATGCGAACCACGCCTCCCACACGCGGCCGTGGTATTCGCCGGTAGCATTCTGGCATTCATAGCCGAGAATTGTCGTCACGGAGTCGCCCGGCTCCCAGGCAATCTCATCAACAGGAAGGGAATACGTATAGCGAACGTCCGACGGGCCATGTATGCCGTCGTAAACGGTCATCTCACCCTTGTCCATGTCTTTATAGACACACGTCAGGAATCCCCGCGAGGGGACGTTTTCCATCGCCTTGGCATCGACCGAAATCGACGTGATATTGCCCGAGGCGTCGCGCTTTATACCGCCGGAACTGTTGAGGGCATCCATCTGCATCTGCTGGATGAGTTTGGCTCCACCCGGCGCGCTGTGAAGCGAATCGAAGAATTCGGTCTTGGCGCTGAAAAAGCGTGAGGCCGTAGGCGCAAGCTGGAGAACCATCTGGTCTTTGGAATACTCCAGGCTGTCGACATCGTGGCGGCATCGTTCGAAATCATAGGTCACTACCAATGTCGCGTCGGGACGCGAGGCGGCCAAAAGACAGAATGCCAGCGAGGCGGCCGCCGATATTGCAAACAGTTTTTTCATATTCTTGGAAGATTGGTGATGTTCAGTTGCTGACCACTATACCTATCATGAATTCCCGGCCGCGAAGGCGCTCGGCTGTCTCCGTCTGCGAGAACGTGTCGAACGAACGCGTCACCCGGTTGCGGTCGTCGAGAAGATTTGAGGCTTTCAGAGTAAACTCCACTCGCTTGTTCAACTTGTAGTTCACGCGCACGCCCAGGTCGGTGGTACGTGTATAGTCGCCCGGCCCCAGGCGGGTGGTGCCATATACGCCATTGGCCGACACCATCCATTTGCCCCATTTTCCTGTGGCTTCGAGCATATGGTCGTAGCCGGTATTGAGGGCAGAGGGGAGCATGGATATATGCATGCGCGTATGACTGAAGGAGAGATAGTACGCGGCATTGAGCCAACTGCAGAAACGCACGTCGAGGCTCGCAAACGCAGTATAGACGAGCAGACGCCTATTCACCTCCTCTCCCTGCGAGAAAGCCGTCTCATCGGTGCGTCGGAACGAACCGTTCAGCTGTACGGACGACTGGATGGCGTCGAGGCTCTTCTGTATTCTCGCATAAGCTTTCGTCTCCTGCGACGTCGAGGGCTCGGCGCGGTAAGCGTTCACCACATAATCGCCGATAAGCATCTGCGAGACTCCCGACTTGAGACGGTTCCACGCATGGTCGAAACTGGCATGGGCGAACCATCCGCGGCGGGTGTTGCGCCAGCTCCAGTCGCCCCAGAAGCCGTGGCGCGACGACGAATAGTAATCGTCGACGCCGGCGTTGAAGGTGCGGTAGTCGGCCATCACCAGGCCGGAGTGGATATTCGATAGCGACGCCGGATTGCGCCGCCACGTGGCGTTGAGGTTTATGGTATGGCGCGAGTTTGGCTTCCACTGCATCGACAGCGTCGGGGAGATGAATACCTCGCTGCGGTTTTTCAGCGCGCCTCCGAAGAAGTAGCTGTAGAAATTCACCGGCATGTTGAGATTGAAGCTTATTCGCTTTAGGTTCAGCTCGAATTTCGGCTTTATGAACACGCGCACATAGTTGGTGGACAGATCATTGGATTCGTCGGGCATCCCGTCGGGGAGTGTACCGTTGAGCTGCGAGTCGAGGTGGCGCACAAAACCGGCCACACCGCCCTCAAGCGATACTATCACCTTCCTGATGATGAAGCCGTAGGATGCGCGCTCGTCGGTAAAAAACGAGTGCTGCCCTACATGGCTCCCGTAGCGCGCCATGTCGCCATAGGCTGTGGTCTCAACCCAGAGCTGTTCGGGGCGCGAAAGAAACTGGTTGGTGCTGTTGAACGTCACAATTCTGTTCTCGCCGAAACGGCGTATAATCTTCAGGCGGTTGGCAACATCATAATAAGGGGAGATGGTATGCTGCCGGTTGGAAAGCGTTCCCTCGATATTGACGCGGTCGCCGTTCCAGGTGAAGTTGCCGGTCAGGTTATTGTTAAGGTAGTAGCGTTTCTGATTTATCTCGTAGTTGGCCGACAGCGACGCGGAATGTGAGTGGGAGTCGGCGTGGCGGTCTTCCGTAATTATGCGGTTGCCCGTGGGAAGGAAATAAGTCGTGATGGTGGAGCGGTCGGTCCAGAGATGGTCGTAGGCATATTCTGCCTGGAGGCGCCACTGGCCGTCGTGATTGTTTTTCCATGTCGACGTAGTCTCGAATGCCGCCGAGCGGCCGAATCGCGACGTGTAGCTGCCGCCGACTCCACCGGCCGAAATGAAAGGCTCGATGCTCTCGCCCGTCGACCCTCCGAAGAAGCCTTTGATGCCGCCGAGTGGACGCCCGAGATTGTTGAGTTTCATCGAGGTAGCGTTCTGAACCTTCCCCTTCACCGACATGAGAAAGAGTTCGCCGGAATAGAGACCTCCGGCATTCTCGCCCCAGCCTCCGGCGGCGGAGCCGTGGGCCATAACCTTGATTTTCGCCTTCTCCTTGAGCTTCAGGTTGATGGCGGCTTGATCGCTTATAGCCAGACCGCGGAGCACCTGCATGGGCTGATGGTTCTCGAGCACTTCTACCGCTCCGACGTTGTCGGCCTGGATATTCTGGGTGAGAGTGCCGTATTTCGAGCCGGCAAGATCGTTGCCTTCCACATACATCTTGTTTATGTCAGTACCCTGATACTGGACCTTTCCCGAGGCGTCGACATCCAGGCCGGGCATCCTCTTCATCACATCGCCTATCGAGCGGTCCTGCGCCCGGGTGAACTGGCCGACGGTGTACGTCACGGTGTCGCCGTTCTCTCGTATGCGCCGTGCGCGCACACCTACTTCCTTAAGCTCGAAGGCCTGTACAAGCATCTCCACGCGCAGCGTGTCGGACGGATTTACGCTATCGAGCGGAATCTCTTCGTCAGCATAGCCCATTCGGGCAAATTTAAGTGCTCTGCCACCTCCAGCCGGCATCTTGAGACGGAACACACCCTTGGCGTTCGAATTGGTAAAGCTTTTTACTTTGCCGCTCCCGTCGAGCAGTCGGGCGGAGACTCCGCCGAGCGGTTCAGCCGTGGATATATCCGTCACCTTGCCGACAATTACAGCCGTCGGGGCGGAAGCCGTCTGGGCCGGGAGGTTCTGGACGGAGAGTAGCCCGAACAGAGCTAAAAGAAACGGGGATACAAGTGTTTTGACAGGCATGGCATATTCTTTTTCCATATTCACCGGTAAAAGCAGAAACGGAACTGACCGGGAGCATGCAAATGTAGTGATATTTTCTGAATATTAGGCCTCGTGTTACCCCCCGGTTAAATTATGTTAAAATCAGACATATTGCATCCGTTTTGACATCCCGCCGTCGAGGGTGATGTTCTCGCCGTTGATGAAATCGTTTCCCGGAAGCGAAAGCCAAAGGCAGAGGCGCGCTACGTCGGCCGGAATTCCGGCGCGACCGGAGGGATGCTGGGTATGGTCGGCTTCGGACAGTTCTTCTGCAGGGTCGGTTACTATCCAGCCGGGCGAAATGGCATTTACCGTAATTGAAAGTGGTGCGAGCGACATCGTCAGCGCATGGGTCAGAGCCACGACACCACCCTTCGATGCCGAATAAGCCTCGGTGCCGGGTTCACTCTGCAACACCCGCGTGGACGCTATATTAATAATGCGTCCGAAAGTATTGCCTACCGCCAGAGAGCGGCGGTGCCTGGCGAGAGTGCGCGCGGTAATGAATACCGGGCGGAGGTTTACCGCCATTGTTCTGTCGAACTCCTCGACGGAGCACTCATCCAAAGGAACAAACCGGCAGACACCGACATTATTTACTATAATATCGAGGTCGCCCCACGAGTGCATAAGCGTCTCCATCGCCTCGACAAGGGCATCGGCGTCGGCAACATCGAGGGGAATAAACCTCGAGCCGGTGGCTGAGGCTGTGGAGCGGCCTGCCTCCATATCGGCGTCGACAAACGCCACCCGGCACCCCGCCTTACAGTATGCCTCTACAATCGCGCGGCCTATGCCGGAGGCACCTCCGGTGACAAACACGCGCCGTGGCGGAAACGCCACCTGAAGCTTGCCGGTTGCCACGCCCGACGGAGTGAGCTTCGGGCGATAGGCGCCCGGGCGGTTTCCGCGCCTGAGGTCGTCCATCCGTTTTTCGAGGTAATTGTCGGCCATGGGGAGCAGCTTAAAAAAAATCAGCAGTCGGCGAAAAGATGGTCGGTGAGAGCGGTGAGGGCGCGCACCTTGTCTTCCTTCTTCACCAGGAAGGAGATGTTGTAGTTCGAGCCACCGTAGGAAATCATGCGCAGGGGAATGTCGCGCAGGGCATCGATAGCCTTGGCCTCGAAGCCGCGGTTGTGCCACTCGAGGTCGCCGACCACGCAGATAATCACCATGTCGTAGTCGACCGCTACGGTGCCAATCTCCTTGAGTTCGTCGATTATGTGCTCAAGTTTGAGGGGATTGTCGATTGTAACGGAAATTCCGACCTCCGAGGTTGCGATCATGTCGAGCGGACGCTTGTAGGAGTCGAATATCTCGAATACGCGATGAATGAAGCCCGAGGCGAGAAGCATCCTCGTGGATTTTATCTTGATGGCTATTACGCCGTCTTTGGCGGCGACGGCCTTAATCGAGCGCGAGTGGACGGTATTGTATATAAGCGTGCCGCGGGCCGTGGGGTCCATCGTGTTAAGTACCCGGATAGGTATATTGTTGAGCTTGGCTGGCATCACGCATGCTGGGTGCAGAATCTTTGCGCCGAAATAAGCCAGCTCGGCTGCCTCGTCGAAATGGAGCTCGGCAACCGGAGAGGTCTTCTCCACGTAGCGCGGATCATTGTTGTGCATGCCGTCGATGTCGGTCCAGATTTCAATCTCCTCGGCGTAGATGGCGGCACCGATAAGCGACGCGGTCAGGTCCGAGCCTCCACGCTGCAGGTTGTCGATTTCGCCGCGGCTGTTGCGGCAGATGAAGCCCTGTGTAACAAACAGCTCGGCGTCGGCATTGGAGTCGAGCATGGGCTTGAGGCGCATGGTGATGAAATCCACATCGGCTTCGCCGTCGGCGTCGATACGCATGAAGTCGAGTGCCGGAAGCCACAACGACTTCACCCCCTGCTCCTGCAGATAGAAATGCATCAGCGATGTGGACATGAGTTCGCCCTGGGCGAGAATATCCTTTTCGTCGGCCTCGGTGAATTCACCCTCGTGGGCAAACGCGCGAAGATGGCGGAACGTACCTGCCAGCATTCCGAGAGCGCGGGCGCGGGCCTCGTCAGTGGTATAGAGCTCGTCGACCACGGCCGAATATTTCTTTTCCAGCCGGTTGATAGTGTCCTTGGCGCCGTTCACGTTGTGGCGGTGCAGATAGTCGGCAATCTCAACCAGGGTATTGGTGGTGCCCGACATGGCCGAGAGCACAATAATATTAACGCCGCGCGGACGCACCAGTGCGGCTACTTCCTTTATGCGCTGTGCACTTCCCACCGAAGTGCCTCCGAATTTCAGTACTTTCAAGGTAGCGTATATGTTTATATGTGTGGATTGCGGATTGGTTTATAATTGACCCATGGCGGTCTTAGTCGAGCGTCAGAAGCTGCTTGTCGGCGCACTGCATTACCCGCGCGGGATACTGCTCCACAAGCTGCAGGTTGTGGGTGGCCATTACAACGGCTGTGCCTGTCTCGGCGATTTCCCGAAGTGTGCGCACTATGCTGTCGCCGGTAGCGGGGTCGAGATTGCCCGTAGGCTCGTCAGCAAGTATCAGTCTGGGATTGTTGAGCAGCGCCCGGGCTATTACGATTCGCTGCTGCTCGCCGCCCGACAGCTCATGAGGCATCTTGTAGCTCTTGTTGGCCATCCCGACGCGTTTGAGTACCGTATCTATGCGCTCCTCCTTTTCGTCGGCGTTGCGCCATCCGGTGGCGTCGAGCACGAAGCGCAGGTTCTGATATACGTTGCGGTCGGTGAGCAGCTGGAAGTCCTGGAATACGATGCCGATCTGGCGGCGAAGCATCGGAATGTCGGCGCGGCGTATGGCGTTCAGGTCGAAATCCAGCACACGGGCGCTTCCTCCCTGCACCGGTATCTCGGCATACATGGATTTAAGCAGCGTCGATTTGCCGCTTCCAACCTTACCGATAAGGTATACGAATTCGCCCGCTTCGAGCGAAAAATTCACGTGTTTCAGCACCACAAGCTCGTTGCGGAGCAACTCCACGTCGGAATAATCTACTATACTCATCAAGTGTCGTTTGCTGTTTCGGTATGCAAAGTTAGACTATGCCGACCCAAAAAGCGACTGCCGCACCCGCATTAACTAATTTTTAACAAACTTTCCGGCTGATACCATCGCAAAAACCGGGCAAATTCAACGTGTTATTTCGCAGAAACAAAAATAAATTGTAATTTTGCACCTGCTAAAAACTAAACAAACAATCACAAAATACGCCCGGCCGGCGCACCCGCTCCTGCCGATGGCTCAAAAACCACAGTAATTATGCAAGTTACGCTTGAAAAAACCGGCGACCTGGAAGGCCGCATCAAGGTTGAGGTCAGCTCTGCCGACTATGCCGACAAGGTTAACGCCGAGCTTAAAGAAATAGGCCGTACGCGCCAGATTCCCGGCTTCCGCAAAGGCCACGTAAGCATCGACCAGCTCCGCCGCCGCTTCGGCCGCGACGTCAAGGCCTCCGTGCTCAACGAAGAGGTTTACCGCGCCGTAATCGATTATATCCGCGAAAACAAGGTCGACGTGCTCGGCGAGCCGCTCCCCGTCGAGATGAAGGCCATTAACCTCAGCGACACCGACTATACGTTTGAATACGAAGTCGGCCTCGCACCGGAAATCAACGTCGAGATCAACAAAGACATCACGGTGCCCTACTATACCATCGACGTTACCGACGAAATGGTTGCCGAGCAGGATAAGGCTCTCTGCGAGCGCTTCGGCGCCCAGGTACCCGGCGAGGAAGTCGACGCAAAGGCTCTCGTAAAGGGCGCCATCATGCAGCTTGCAGCCGATGGCTCCGTGCTCACCGACGAAACCGCCGTTCAGGTGGTCGACGGTATCGTAGCTCCCATGTATTTCACCGACAAGGACCAGGCTGCCCTCTTCCTCGGCAAAAAGGTAGGCGACAAGGTCGTATTCAACCCCTACAAGACCTGCAACGGCAACACAGCCGAGCTCTCCTCGATGCTCCACGTCGACAAGGAGAAAGCCGCAACACTCCAGGGCGACTTCGAGATGGCCATCTCCGAAATCATCGTGCTCAAACCCGCCCAGCACGGCGAGGAACTTTACAAAGAGGTATTCCCCGGCAACGCAGGCGTTACCGACGAAGCCACTTACTTCGCCGAGCTCAAAAAGATGATCGCCATGCAGCTCTCCCCCAACAGCGACCAGATGTTCAACCGCGACGTCCAGGAACTGCTCATGAGCAAGTTCGGTACGTTTGAACTCCCCGCCGAGTTCCTCAAGAAATGGCTCGTTAAGCGCAACGAAGGCCTCACCCAGGAGAACGTGGCCGAGGAATACGATAAGATGGTTCCCTCGATCAAATGGGAGCTTCTCCGCGGCAAAATCGCCGAGAAACTCGACATCAAGGTAACCGACGACGACATGCTCGGCTTTGCCAAAGCTCTGGCAGCCCAGCAGTTCGCCCAGTATGGCATGACCAACATGGACGAAGAGACCATCACCAACTACGCCCGCCGCATCCTTGACGACAAGAACTACCGCGGACGCATGCACGAAGATGTAGCCAACCGCAAGCTCTTCAATGCCATCAAGGCTCTCGTATCGCTCGACGAGAAGACCGTAAGCCTCGACGAGTTCAAGAAGCTCGCCAACCCCGAGGGCAAATAAGCCCTGCCGGCTCCCCCGCTATCAATTGCCGTATATTTTATACATTGCCAAGGCGTTGTGTCGAAATTCGACACAACGCCTGTTTTTTTGGATGGCGAGTGTATTCCACCGACGCTCCATCTCAACCGCCCTAACATAATTGGCATGATTATTGTTATATACCTACAGATTAGATTAGCGGATGCAGCTACAGCTTAGCCGATGCAGCTGCCGAATTAGCCGATGTGGCGACAACACATGGGGCTCGCTCACCCCCACAAAGGCCTCATGGATGTTTTTTCCTCACGCAGTCCGAATTTTTACACAACACTTCTTTATTTCATATATTTTTTTACTATCTTTGAATTACGAAACCACGCCCCGACGGGCGTGCCCATAAATCAAGCATACTACATCATTATGAATAACAACAACGACTTCCGCAACTATGCGGTGAAACACCTCGGGATGAACGGTCTCGCACTCGACCAGTTCACATCCGCCACCAACCAGGCCATCCGGTCAAGCTACATCTCCCCCACCATCATAGAGGAGCGCCAGCTCAACGTAGCCCAGATGGATGTATTCTCCCGCCTGATGATGGATCGCATCATATTCCTCGGCACCGATGTGAACGACTATTCTGCCAACGTGGTGCAGGCACAGCTTCTTTATCTCGATTCAGCCGATCCCGGTAAGGACGTGACTCTCTATCTCAACTCGCCCGGCGGATCGGTCTACGCCGGTCTGGGCATTTACGACACCATGCAGTATATCAACAGCGACGTGGCCACCGTATGCACCGGCATGGCAGCATCGATGGCCGCCGTGCTCCTCGTGGCCGGCGAAAAGGGGAAGCGCTTCGCCCTCCCCCACTCGCGCGTGATGATTCACCAGCCTATGGGCGGTGCACAGGGTCAGGCTTCCGACATCGAGATTACAGCCCGCGAAATCCAGAAGCTCAAGAAAGAGCTTTACAACATCATCGCCACACACTCCGGGCAGCCTTTCGACAAAGTAGAGCGCGATTCCGACCGCGACTACTGGATGACAGCCCAGGAAGCAAAGGACTATGGCATGATCGACAGCGTGCTGATCCGGCAGAACACAAAGGGCATCAATCTCTGATGCACCGCTCTCCAGCCTATCGCACCGAAAGTTTCCAATAACCGAAGTCATTTAAACTTTTTCTTCAAATAGAATTTGAGGCTATTTTTGAGGGGATTTTACCCGAATTTAAGGGAGCGATGCCGCCATCGTGACCGAAAAGAGGGTGAAGTCTATCAAAAAGAGGCCAGATTCCTGAAGAGGACGTTTCATGAAGCCAATAAAGAAAAAGTTTACACGACTTCACTATTTCCAACTGAACATCAAACACTCAGATGGCAAAAAAGAAAGAAGAATGCTGCGCGTTCTGCGGCCGGCCGGCATCCCACAGCGAAGTGATGATTCCCTCCGGTATAAGCAGCGACATATTTCTCTGCGCCGAATGCGCCGACAATATCCACGAGCTGCTGAATGATTTCCGCGGGCTCGATTCGGACGGCAAAAAGAAAAAACTTCCCAAACTTGACCTCGGCAAATTGCCGAAGCCGAAAGATATCGTTGCCCATCTCGACCAGTACGTAATCGGGCAGGACGCCGCCAAGCGATATCTCGCCGTGGCAGTCTACAACCACTACAAACGCCTGAGCCAGCCCACCGACGACGTCGACATCGAGAAGAGCAACATAGTGCTCGTGGGTCCCACCGGAACGGGCAAGACCCTTCTGGCCAAAACCATCGCACGGATGCTCGACGTGCCGTTCACGATTGTCGACGCCACGGTCCTGACTCAGGCCGGCTATGTGGGAGAGGATATCGAAAGCCTCCTCACACGCCTGCTTCAGGTGGCCGACTACGACGTGGCCCGCGCCGAGCGCGGCATCGTGTTTATCGACGAAATCGACAAAATCGCCCGCAAGGGCGACAACCCCTCGATTACGCGCGACGTAAGCGGCGAAGGCGTGCAGCAGGGGCTGCTCAAGCTCCTTGAAGGCTCTATCGTGAACGTGCCTCCCCAGGGGGGACGCAAGCATCCCGAGCAGCGCATGATTCCCGTAGATACCAAGAACATCCTATTCATCTGCGGAGGCGCATTCGACGGCATCGAACGCAAGATCGCCCAAAGGCTCAACACCCACTCGGTGGGCTTCGCCACCGATCCCATGCGCCGGAGCGTCGACCGCGACAACCTGCTTAACTTCGTGGCACCGCAGGACCTCAAATCCTTCGGCCTGATTCCCGAAATCATAGGCCGCCTCCCTATCCTGACGCATCTCGAGCCTCTCGACCGCACCGCGCTGCGACGCATCCTCACAGAGCCGAAAAACGCCATCACCCTCCAGTATCAGAAGCTTTTCGCGATGGACGGCATAAAGCTCACCTTCGAGCCCGACGCCCTCGACACCATCGTAGACAAAGCTATCGAATACAAACTCGGCGCACGCGGCCTGCGTGCAATCGTCGAGACGGTGATGATCGACGCCATGTTTGAGCTCCCATCCTCCCAGCGACGCACATTCAAGGTCGACGGGAAATATGTGGAGGAAAAACTCCGCAAATCGCACTTCGAGCTCAACAAAGGCATCGACAGCCGCGACTGACGCGCCCGGCGCGCAAGCCGCACCGCCCCGGGCTTCGGCACCCCGGCTCTTTCTCCCATATCTTTAACCTCTCACAATCCAATCTCCATGAACCAACGGCAACTGCTCGCTCAGACACTTAAAGAAAACTTTGGTTTCGACACTTTCAAAGGAAACCAGGAAGAGATTATCCTTTCGCTGATGGGAGGACACGACGTGTTCGTGCTCATGCCCACTGGCGGCGGAAAATCGCTCTGCTATCAGTTGCCCGCCCTACTCATGGAGGGTACAGCGATAGTGATTTCGCCGCTCATCGCCCTGATGAAAAACCAGGTCGACGCAATGCGCAATTTCTCGACCGACGACGGAATCGCTCACTTTCTGAATTCGTCGCTCAACCGCAGCGCCATCGATCAGGTGAAAACCGACGTCCTGTCGGGCAAGACCAAACTGCTCTATGTGGCGCCCGAATCGCTGACGAAAGAGGAAAACATTGAATTTCTCAAGACAGTTCCCATCTCGTTCTATGCCGTCGACGAAGCCCACTGCATTTCGGAGTGGGGCCACGATTTCCGGCCGGAATACCGCCGCATCCGCCCCATAATCAACGAAATCAGCCAGCATCCCGTCATCGCCCTCACGGCAACGGCAACCCCCAAGGTACAGCACGACATTCAGAAGAACCTCGGAATGACCGACGCAGTCGTATTCAAGTCGAGCTTCAATCGTGCGAACCTTTACTACGAAATCCGACCCAAAACCGCCAATACCGACCGCGACATAATCAAGTTCATCAAAAACCGCGAGGGAAAATCCGGCATTATCTATTGCCTCAGCCGCAAAAAGGTCGAGGAAATGGCCGAACTCCTCAAGGTGAACAATATCAAGGCTCTCCCCTACCATGCCGGCATGGATGCCGCCACCCGCTCCGCCAACCAGGACGCATTCCTGCTGGAGCAGGTCGACGTAATCGTGGCTACCATTGCATTCGGCATGGGCATCGACAAACCCGACGTGCGCTACGTAATCCACTACGATATGCCCAAGAGCCTCGAGGGCTACTATCAGGAGACCGGGCGCGCCGGGCGCGACGGCGGAGAAGGCCAGTGCCTTACGTTCTACTCGGCCAAGGACCTGAAGAAAATGGAAAAATTCATTCAGGGAAAGCCCGTCACCGAGCAGGAAATCGGCAAGCAGCTCCTTGCCGAAACGGCCCACTACGCCGAATCGTCGGTATGCAGGCGCAAAACCCTCCTCCACTATTTCGGCGAGGAATATCCCGCCGACAACTGTGGGAACTGCGACAACTGTTTAAACCCGAAAAAACAAGTGGACGCAAAAGAAGAACTTTCCGCCATACTCGAAACCGTGGCGGCTCTGAAAGATAAATTCAAGGCAGAACATATTATCGACGTGGTCAGCGGCCGCGAGACCTCCGAAGTGCGGAATTACCACCACGAGGACCTCGACGTATTCGGCTCGCTCCCGAAGGCAGACCGCCGCCGACTCAACACCGTAATCCGACAGGCCATAATCGCCGGTTACCTCGACCGCGAGATTGAGAATTTCGGACTGATAAAAATCACTCCGAAAGGCTCGGCATTCCTCAAGAAGCCCGTTGCCTTCAAGATTGTGGAGGATAACGACTTCAACGAGGAGGAAGAGGAGACGCCCGTAAAGAGCGGAGCTGCATGCGCTGTCGACCCCGAGCTCTATTCTATTCTCAAGGACCTCCGGAAAAAAATCGCGAAACACTACAGCCTGCCTCCTTACGTGATTTTCCAGGACCCGTCGCTCGAAGCCATGGCTACCACCTATCCGGTAACGATGGAGGAGCTGCAGAACATCACCGGCGTAGGCGCCGGCAAGGCCAAACGCTACGGCGAGGAGTTCCTCAAGGTAATCAAAACCCACGTGGAGGAAAACGAAATCGAGCGCCCGGAGGACCTGCGCGTACGCTCCGTAGCCAACAAGAGCCGCATCAAAATCTCCATCATCCAGGCTATCGACCGCAAGATTGACCTCGACGAGCTGGCCAACTCCAAATGCATGGAGTTCGGCGAACTGCTCAGCGAAATCGAAGCAATCGTATATTCCGGCACCAAAATCAACATCAACTACTTCATCAACGAGGTAATCGACGAAGACCACCAGGAGGACATCTTCGAGTACTTCAAGGAGGCCGACTCCGACTCGCTCGAAGACGCCATCCAGGAACTCGGCTCGGAATACAGCGAAGACGAAATCCGCCTCATGCGCATAAAATTCCTTTCCGAACTCGGCAACTGAGCTGCCTCGCCCCAGAGTCGGAAGCGGCACTCACCCGTAGGGCCAACTCGGCCTGCCATTGGCAAATGTGGGAATTTTTTTGTAACTTCGCGGAAAATTTCAGGCCTCCGGATACCCTCCTTTCTCCCTGCCCCGGAGGCCGCGAACATCCACCGTCGTTCATCACATGATAGCAGTAAACAATTTAGGAATCCAATTCGGTAAAAGAGTATTGTTTCAGGATGTAAACCTGAAATTCACGCCGGGCAACTGCTACGGCATCATCGGAGCCAACGGGGCCGGCAAATCCACCCTGATGCGTATCCTCTCCGACCAGCTCAGCCCAACCCACGGCACCGTATCCATGGGCCCGGGCGAGCGCATGAGCGTGCTTGAGCAGGACCACTTCAAATTCGACGACTGCACCGTGCTCAACACCGTCCTGATGGGCCACACCCAGCTTTGGGATATCATTCAGGAAAAAGACGCCCTTTACGCAAAACCCGACTTCTCCGACGAAGACGGCATCCGCGCCTCCGAACTCGAGGAAAAATTCGCTGAACTCGAAGGCTGGAACGCCGAAGCCGACGCTGCCGCTCTTCTGAGCGGCCTCGGCATAAAGGAGGACCGCCACTATATGCTAATGCGCGACCTCTCTGGTAGCGAGAAGGTTCGTGTGCTCCTTGCAAAGGCGCTTTTCGGCAATCCCGACAATCTGCTGCTCGACGAGCCCACCAACGACCTCGACCTCGAGACCGTGGCATGGCTCGAGGATTACCTCTCGAAATTCGAGAACACGGTGCTCGTAGTAAGCCACGACCGCCATTTCCTCGACTCAGTCTGCACCCACACGCTCGACATCGACTACAATAAGGTGAGCCTTTTCGCCGGCAACTACAGCTACTGGTACGAATCCTCGCAGCTCGCCCTGCGCCAGCAGCAGCAACAGAACAAGAAAGCCGAGGAGAAGCGCAAGGAACTTCTTGAGTTCATCCAGCGTTTCTCGGCCAACGTGGCCAAGTCGAAGCAGACCACATCCCGCAAAAAGATGCTCGAGAAACTCAACATCGAGGAAATCCAGCCATCGTCGCGCCGCTATCCCGGCATTATCTTCACTCCCGAGCGCGAACCGGGCAACAAGATTCTCGAAGTGCACGGCCTGAAGGCAACGGTCGACGGCGAAGTGCTCTTCAGCGACGTGAATTTCCAGATCGAGAAGGGCGACAAAGTAGCCTTCCTCAGCCACGACCCGCGCGCCATGACGGCTCTCTTCGAGATAATCACCGGAAACCGCAAGGCCGACGCCGGCACCTACGACTGGGGCCAGACGATAACAACGGCCTATCTGCCGCTCGACAATTCGCAGTTCTTCAACACCGACATGAACCTTGTGGACTGGCTCTGCCAGTATTCCTCCGATTCAAGCGAAATCTATCTCAAGGGATTCCTCGGCAAGATGCTCTTCTCGGGCGAGGAGGTGTTAAAAAAAGCGTCGGTACTCTCCGGAGGCGAGAAAATGCGATGTATGATCGCGCGCATGATGCTGCGCAACGCCAACACAATGGTACTCGACTCACCTACCAACCATCTCGACCTCGAATCGATTCAGGCCTTCAACAACACGCTGCAGAACTTCAAGGGTAATATCCTGCTGAGCAGCCACGACCATGAATTCATTCAGACCGTCTGCAACCGCATAATCGAACTGACGCCAAACGGCATCATCGACAAGATGATGGACTACGACGACTACATAACCGACGAAAAAGTGGCCGCTACCCGACAGCGGCTATACGCCGGAGCCTGATTCCCCATACAAAGGGGTTGAGACACCCGCCGCGCGGTGCCTCAACCCCTTTGAGGTTTTATTATTTATTATAAGATACAGGCCTGGATATACGCCTTGGCCACCAAAGAGTAGGGATGCACCCCGGTGCATCCGAAAATCAATTTCGAAAACAATACTGCAATGGTAAAACATATCGTAATGTTCCGCCTCTCCAGCTCCAGCGAAAGCCGACGCGCTACCGCCGAGAAATTCAAGGAGGCGCTCCTCGCCCTCCCCGCACAGATCGAATGCCTCCGCTCGATGGAAGTAGGCATCAACAGCAATCCCGCAGAAAAGTGGGACGTAGTGCTTACGGCCACAGTTCCCACTATGGCCGACGTCGAAGTCTACGCGAAGCATCCGGCCCATGTGGCCGCCGCCTCGCTCCTTGCCGACTGCAAGGAGGAGCGTGCCTGCGTCGACTACGAGTGCTGAACGCCATTCCCTACCCGGAGTCTAAAATCAAGCCTTTTTCCCACCCCTCAACCAATCCAAAAATATCCTCATGGTTCAGTTTTTCAAACAAGGTGCAGCCACCGTCTATGCAGTGGAGACCGACCATCGCCTCTCCGACGTCGAGAAGCAGAAACTTCAATGGGCCTTCTCTGGCGCACGCCCCGTGGCGGGGACTTCGCTCAAAGGCCGTTTCATCGGCCCGCGCAGGGAAATGATAACCCCCTGGAGCACCAACGCCGTGGAAATCGCCCAGAACATGGGTCTCACGGGTATCTCGCGCATAGAGGTGTTCACCCGCGTGCCCGAAGGTGCGGAGCCGGTATTCGACCGCATGCTCTCGCGCCTTTATCCCGACGGCCTCAACAGCCGCGTGTTCCACGTCGACCGCCGGCCGGAGCCGATTGTCCACATTTCCGATATCCATGAGTACAACCGCACAGAGGGTCTGGCGCTCAGCCCCGAGGAAGAGGCATACCTCGACTCGCTTGCAAAGAAACTCGGCCGCCCGCTCACCGATTCCGAGGTATTCGGCTTCTCGCAGGTGAATTCCGAGCACTGCCGCCACAAGATTTTCAACGGCTCGTTCATAATCGACGGCCAGGAGAAACCGCAGTCGCTCTTCAAGCTCATCAAACGCACTTCGCAGGAAAACCCCAACCGGCTCGTATCGGCCTACAAGGACAATGTGGCCTTCGTCGAGGGTCCGACGGTGCAGCAGTTCGCCCCCGTCAATCCCGACCGTCCCGACTACTTCGAGGTAAAGGACCTCGACACCGTAATCTCGCTCAAGGCCGAGACTCATAATTTCCCCACCACCGTAGAACCCTTCAACGGCGCCGCCACGGGCACAGGCGGCGAAATCCGCGACCGCCTCGGCGGCGGACGCGCGTCGCTCCCCATCGCCGGAACAGCCGTCTACATGACATCCTATCCGCGCCTGAGCGCCGCCCACAAATGGGAACTGATGATGAATCCGCGCGTATGGCTCTACCAGACGCCCTCGGAAATTCTCATCAAGGCATCCAACGGCGCCAGCGATTTCGGCAACAAGTTCGGCCAGCCCCTGATCTGCGGCTCGCTGCTCACTTTCGAGCACGACGAAAACGGCCGCATGTATGCCTACGACAAGGTAATCATGCTTGCCGGTGGCGTGGGCTTCGCGGCTAAGAAAGACGCAATAAAAGGCACGCCCGACCCGGGTCAGAAAGTTGTGGTGATGGGTGGCGACAACTATCGTATCGGTATGGGCGGCGGCGCCGTCAGCTCGGTGGAAACCGGCCAGTACGCCAACGCTATCGAGCTCAACGCCGTGCAGCGCGCCAACCCAGAGATGCAGAAGCGCGTGGCCAACGTGATCCGCGCCCTGGCCGAGGCCGACCGGAATCCGGTCGTCTCGATCCACGACCATGGCGCCGGAGGCCATCTCAACGCGCTCTCCGAGCTGGTCGAGGAGACCGGCGGTCACATCGACCTCGATTCGCTTCCCGTGGGCGACAAGACGCTCTCGGCCAAGGAAATCGTGGGCAATGAAAGCCAGGAGCGCATGGGCATGGTGGTCAACGCCGCCGACATCCCCTATGTGGAGCGCGTGGCCCAGCGCGAGCGCGCCCCGATGTATGTGGTCGGCGAAACCACGGGCGACCACCGCTTCGTGTTCTCCGACTCGCGTGGCCGCAAGCCCATAAATCTCGAGATGGCCGATATGTTCGGCAACTCTCCCAAGACCGTAATCACCGACAATACCATCGAACTCTCATACAAGGAGCCTGAATATACCGCCGAGCACCTGCCGGAGTATCTCCGCAACGTGCTCTCGCTCGAAGCCGTGGCCTGCAAGGACTGGCTGACAAACAAGGTAGACCGCTCCGTAACAGGGCGTGTGGCGCGCCAGCAGTGCCAGGGAGAGATTCAGCTCCCGCTGAGCGACTGCGGTGTGGTCGCGCTCGACTATACGGGCCACTCCGGTATCGCCACTTCCATCGGCCATGCGCCCCAGGTGGCTCTGGCCGACTCTGCCAAGGGCTCAGTGATGGCTGTGGCCGAGGCTCTCACCAACATAGTTGGAGCTCCGCTCAGCGAGGGCCTCAAGAGCGTATCGCTCAGCGCCAACTGGATGTGGCCCTGTAAGAATCCCGGCGAGGACGCCGCGCTCTATCGTGCCGTCGAGGCGTGCAGCGATTTCGCAGTGGCTCTCGGCATCAACATCCCCACGGGCAAAGACTCCCTTTCGATGACGCAGAAATACGCCGACGGCAAGGTCTACGCTCCGGGAACCGTAATCATCTCCGCCGCCGGCGAGACCGCCGACGTGCGCCGTACGGTCAGTCCCGTGCTCCGTCAGAAAGCCAAGTCGCAGCTCTTCTACATCGATTTCTCGGCCGATGCACTCCGCCTTGGAGGCTCAGCCTTCGCCCAGAGCCTCAACAGCATCGGCTCCGACGTTCCCACCGTAAAGGATGCCGCCTATTTCAGCCGTGCCTTCGCTGCCGTGCAGAAACTTGTAGCCACAGACCGTCTGCTGGCCATGCACGACGTCTCGGCCGGCGGTCTCATAACCACCCTGCTTGAAATGGCCTTCGCCAACTCACGCGGCGGCATTGCCGTGAGCACCGAGGGCTTCGTGGCGCGCGGCGAGACCGACCTCATCAAAATTCTTTTCTCCGAGAATCCCGCCGTGGTGATTCAGGTAGACGACGCCAAGCGCGCGGCCGTGGAGCGCATCCTCACCGAGGCCGACGTATGGTACTGCCCCGTGGGCCGTCCGCACCCCGAACGCGTCGTCCTTCTGGAGCACGACGGCGCCGAGCGCCTGCTGGGCATCGACCATCTGCGCGACGTATGGTTTGAGCCGTCGTATCTGCTCGACACACTTCAGAGCGCCGGCCGCTGCGCCGCCGAGCGCTTCGAGAACTACGGCCGCCAGCCGCTGCGCTACGCCATACCCGCCGCGTTCGACGGATCGCTCGCCTCGCGCGGTCTCAGCTACTCCCACCCCGCTACCGGCGTGAAAGCCGCCATTATCAGAGAGAAAGGCGTAAACGGCGACCGCGAGATGGCCTATTCGCTTTACCTCGCCGGTTTCGACGTGAAGGACGTCCACATGACCGACCTCATGAGCGGCCGCGAAACGCTCGACGACGTCCGTATGATAGTGTTCTGCGGCGGTTTCTCCAATTCCGACGTGCTCGGTTCGGCCAAAGGCTGGGCAAGCGGATTCCGCTGGAACGAAACGGCCAAGGAGACGCTCCGCCGTTTCTACTCGCGCCCCGACACCCTGAGCCTCGGCATCTGCAACGGCTGCCAGCTGATGGTGGAGCTCGGACTGCTCAATCCCGGCGGCATCGACTCCGTCATCGAAGAGAAAAAGCGCGTGCACATGGACCACAATATCAGCCATAAGTTCGAATCGCAGTTTGTAGGCCTCACGATTCCCGCCAACAACAGCGTGATGCTCGGCTCGCTCGCCGGCATGAAACTCGGCATATGGGTGGCCCACGGCGAAGGCCGCTTCATGCTTCCCGGCTCCCTGAAAGACTACAACATAGCCGCCCGCTACAACTACACCGCCTATCCGGCTAACCCCAACGGATCCCGCGGAGCGGTAGCTGCTCTCTGTTCGGCCGACGGCCGCCATCTGGCCATGATGCCCCACCTGGAGCGCGCCATATTCCCCTGGCAGTGCGCTTTCTACCCCGACTCTCGCCGCGCCGACGACCTTACCCCCTGGATCGACGCCTTCGTCAATGCCCGCAAATGGATTGAAAAAACAGCCCGTTGATTTTGGTTAATGGGTCATTTTGAGTAAATTTGCACCGAATATCGCCCTTTTTCAGAGCGCCTGCGGGAAGCCGCAGGCCTCTTCGCATGAAAATACGGCGTGAGAATACGAATCAATTAAACCAACCAATAACTCCAGATTATGAGCTTAAACATCGTAGTTCTTGCCAAGCAGGTGCCCGACACCCGCAACGTAGGAAAAGATGCTATGAAGGAGGACGGTACAATCAACCGCGCCGCCCTCCCCGCAATCTTCAATCCTGAAGATCTCAATGCCTTGGAACAGGCTCTGCGCCTTAAGGACGCCAACCCCGGCTCCACCGTGACCATGCTCACAATGGGTCTGCCGCGTGCAGCCGAAGTAATACGCGAAGCCATGTATCGCGGTGCCGACACCGGCATCGTGCTCACCGACCGCGCTCTCGGAGGCGCCGACACTCTTGCCACCTCCTATTCGCTTGCCCAGGCAATCAAGAAGATGGGCAAAATCGACATCATGCTGTGCGGCCGCCAGGCTATCGACGGCGACACCGCCCAGGTAGGTCCCCAGGTAGCCGAGAAGCTCGGACTGCCCCAGGTTACGTATGCAGAGGAAATTCTCGACCTCTCCGACGGCCATATCACCGTGAAGCGCCGTCTGGAATCCGGCGTGGAGACAGTGAAGGCTCCGCTCCCCTGCGTGATTACCGTCAACGGTTCGGCTGCCGAATGCCGTCCGCGCAACGCACGCCGCACCATGAAATTCAAGCGTGCAGCATCCCCCTCCGAGCTCGAGAAGATGCCCGAAGCCGTAAAGGCCATCGTGGAGGCTAACCCCGACCTCCAGCTCAAGGAGTGGAGCGCCGCATATGTCGAGGCCGATCCCGAACAGATAGGCATGGCCGGCTCTCCCACCAAAGTGAAAGCCATCGAGAATGTGGTGTTCACCGCCAAAGAGAGTCTGTGTCTCAACAACGACGACGAGCAGATTGAAAACCTCATCAAAGATCTTATCGCCAACCACACCATAGGCTAACCTACCACCTTCGCCCCACCTCAGGCGCAACCTTTCAGAGCTAAGCGCCGCGGGGCACTAAAGAAATCAAACATCCATGCAAGATCAGAACAACCTCATTGTATATTGCGAGTTTGAGGACGGCAAAGTGGCCGACGTAAGCCTCGAACTTCTCACCAAAGGCCGCCAGCTCGCATCGCAGCTCGGCGTGAAACTCGAGGCCGTCGTAATAGGCGACAATCTCGACGGGGTGGAAAACCAGCTTTTCCCCTATGGTGCCGACGTAGTGTATAAAGTGGCCGACAAGCGCCTCTATCCCTATACCTCCAACCCCCACGCAGCCGTGCTCATCAACCTCTTCCGCGAAATCAAGCCGCAGATCTGCCTGATGGGCGCCACATGCATCGGTCGAGATCTCGGTCCGCGCGTATCCTCCTGCCTCCACTCGGGCCTTACGGCCGACTGCACATCGCTCGTAATCGGCGACCACAAGGACCCCAAGACCGGCAAGGAATACCAAAACCTGCTCTACCAGATCCGTCCGGCTTTCGGAGGCAACATCGTGGCTACAATCGTCAACCCCGACTGCCGTCCGCAGATGGCCACCGTACGCGAGGGCGTCATGAAGAAAGAAATCTTCGATGCCGCCCACAAAGGTGAGGTAATCGAACTCGACGCCAAAAAATACGTGGCCGATACTGATTTCGTAGTAGAAATCATCGACCGCCACATCGAGAAATCGAAAATCAACATCAAGAACGCCTCCATCATCGTGGCCGGCGGCTACGGCGTAGGCAGCAAGGAGGGCTTCGACCTCCTCTACCAGCTTGCCGACGTACTCGGAGCCGAGGTAGGCGCCACCCGCGCCGCCGTCGACGCCGGATTTGCCGAGCATGCCCGCCAGATCGGCCAGACCGGTGTTACCGTGCGCCCCAAGCTCTACATCGCATGCGGCATCTCCGGTCAGATCCAGCACATCGCCGGCATGAAGGAAAGCTCCATCATCATTTCCGTCAACAACGACGAAAATGCTCCGATCAACGCTATCGCCGACTACGTGATCACCGGCAACTACGAGGAGATTCTTCCCAAACTCATCAAATACTACAAGAAGAACTCCAAATAACCGCCTCAGGCTTCTACGGCTATGAAATCGAAAATTCTTGCTCTCGCGCTTGCCCTTGCGGCCGTCCCCGCCACAAGCGCCTTCTCGCTCAACGAGGTCAAACCCGACTTCGATGCCTACGTGTCGCTTCTTAACGACAAGGGATACGTCGTAAGGAGCTACGACATCTCGCAGCTCGCCGACACCACCTATATGCTCGGGCTTATCGTACGCGAGTACGACGGCGGCAAGATGATCCACGACGGCAGCGAACGCTTCAACTACATGATCCGCAACCGCCTCATGGCGAGCGGATTCTCTGAAAGCGCCCGCGCCTCGCTCGACCCCGCGGAAATGGCCGATCCGGAAAAAGGAATCGTGACTCTGGGCTCAAGAATCAATATCGGATTATCCCCCCTCAACGACTCCACCCTCCGCGTAAGCATGGAGATTCCAGAGACCGGCGCCTCCTACCAGCAGCTGGCGCTCCGGCCCCAGACCCATCCCGCAACAGGGCAGATTCAGCATAACTACCGTGACCGCCCCTTCAAGGTTCAGGAATTCCAGAGCGACACCTTCATTCCACTGCTCTTTGTTGGCTCAGCATGGTACGACCCCGAAATCGGGGTGTTCCGCTTCTGCGGTGAAAACGAGATTTCGCCCGACCTTTCGGAGGAAATAGTTTCCCACGTTCCGCATTTCTATGTCGTAGGAATACAAGCATACAAACAAAAAGATAAATAATTCAAGCCATGGCTAATTTCTATACCGACAACCCCGACCTGAAGCTTCACCTTCAGCACCCGCTGATGAAGAAAATCGTAGCCCTCAAGGAGCGCGATTTCACCGAAGCCGAGAAATTCGACTACGCCCCCATCGATTTCGACGACGCGATGGACAACTACAACCGCGTGCTGGAAATCGTAGGCGATCTCTGCGGCACCACAATCGCCGACAACGCCGAAGGCGTCGACCACGACGGCCCCACAGTGGCCGACGGCCGCGTCACCTATGCCCCCGGCACTCAGCAGAACCTCGAGGCCTGCCGCAAAGCCGGCCTCATGGGAATGGCGATGCCCCGCCGCTACGGAGGCCTCAACTTCCCCATCACCCCCTACATCATGGCCGCCGACATCGTAAGCCGTGCTGATACCGGCTTCGAGAACCTCTGGGGCCTTCAGGACTGCGCCGAGACACTCTATGAATTCGGTTCCGACGACCAGCGCGAGCGCTTCATCCCGCGCGTATGCGCCGGCGAGACCATGTCGATGGACCTCACCGAGCCCGACGCCGGCTCCGACCTCCAGAGCGTGATGCTCAAGGCCACCGAGCAGCCCGACGGCACCTGGCTGCTCAACGGCGTGAAGCGCTTCATCACCAACGGCGACGCCGACATCCATCTCGTGCTCGCCCGCTCCGAAGATGGCACCAAGGACGGCCGCGGCCTCTCGATGTTCATCTACGACAAGCGTCAGGGCGGCGTCAACGTGCGCCGTATCGAGAATAAACTCGGCATCAAAGGTTCGCCCACATGCGAACTCGTCTACAAGAACGCCAAGGCCGAACTCTGCGGCTCCCGCCGCCTCGGCCTCATCAAATACGTGATGGCCCTGATGAACGGCGCCCGCCTCGGAATCGCCGCCCAGAGCGTCGGCGTAAGCGAAATCGCCTACCGCGAAGCCCTCGCCTATGCCCAGGACCGCAAGCAGTTCGGCAAAGCCATCATCGAATTCCCCGCCGTGCAGGAAATCCTCGCAACCATGAAGGCCAAACTCGACGCCACCCGCTGCCTCCTCTACGAGACCTCGCGCTACGTCGACCTCTACAAAGCCTACGAGGACATCGCCCGCGAACGCTCCCTCACCCCCGACGAGCGCAAGGAGATGAAACTCTACAACAAACTCGCCGACGCCTGCACACCCCTGGCCAAAGGTCTTTCCAGCGAATACTGCAACCAGAACGCCTACGACTGCATCCAGATCCACGGCGGCTCCGGCTTCATGAAGGACTACGCATGCGAACGCGTATACCGCGACGCCCGCATCACCTCCATCTACGAAGGCACCACCCAGCTGCAGGTAGTGGCAGCCATCCGCCACGTGATGACCGGCACCTACGACCAGCTCGTCGAGGAATACGCCAAGATGTCCGTAGCCGACGACCTCAAGCCCCAGCTCGCCATCGTAGAAGGCCTCTTCGCCAAATATAAGGAAGCCGTAGCCAAGGTTCACGAAATCAACGAACCCGCCTATACCGACTTCATGGCACGCCACCTCGTGGAAATGGCCGGCGACGTAGTAATGAGCTACCTCCTGCTCACCGACGCCACCCGCTACGCCAGCGAATCGATGGCCCGCAGCGCCAAGGTCTACGTTAACCTCGCCCAGGCCAACGTCGCCAAGAACCTTGCCGTAGTCAACGCCGTCTCCCCCGCCGACCTCCCCCTCTACAAAGCCTGACCCCTCTAAGGCCTCAACAGCCTTAATTACACCTTAGGAAATACACCTTAGGCCCCTCCCGGCCTAAAATCCCAAAGCTTTAAATAGCCTTCCCCCCTATACAACAGCCCCGGGGCGCCAATCGCGCCCCGGGGCTGACATCTAATATTTTCGCTTCCGTACGCCTCTTATGGGAGTTGTCCTTCCAGTTTATAATGAGAAACTTATGGGAGCAAATGATATGCCGCTCCAGTCAACCTCCTTGCTATCCACCATTACATCCGGGAGAAGGTAATCTTCTACTTCAGGCAAAGCCTTCAATATCTCCGAATCTGAAATACGAAGGTTAGAACGAATTGTTTTGAAAAATTTCACTTCGGAATAAAGGACCTGTTGATCGGCTTCAATCATTTTAACCGCCAATTCAATCAGCTTCAGGCTCTCCGAATCAGAAAGATTCGTATCGGCGACTTCGCGAAGGTATTCTTGTAAAAATGCCCTTCCCTTATTGTTAATTTGCTCCACATACTGGTTTAAAACGCCTTCAACATCCACTCCATCAAAGGCTCGGTCGTTTTCAGATATTTGCTTGACAAGCGACATCTCCTCCGGAGCAATCTCTCCGTCGCATGCGCTGCAACAGAAAAGTGTTTTCAAATATAACTCTTTTACTTCCATATACTACTACAAATTAAAGCCGACGCGCGGACGGGATGGGGAAGAAGGTCCTTCGCCTTCCATCCTTGCCTTGACCGATAAATACTTTTTTAACTCAATTGCTGACAGCGACGGCTTCGTTTGAGAAATTACATTTTCCAGAATCACCATCGTAATCCTTGATTTATTGCGAAGTGCAATGCGCGACGCGTCATTGACAATAAGTTCGATATCAGCCGAGACATAATTTTCCGTAAGTTGAGCGAGTTTATCATAATCAAGACCAAAATCATAAGGTCTCGACTTTAAATAAAGCTCAAACAACTGTTTCCTTGCTTCGAAATCAGGAGTACCGATGTAATACTTCTTATCGAGACGTCCGGCACGCAATATGGCAGGATCTATCGCATCTGGATAGTTTGTGGCTCCAATGATGAATATTCCCCTCTCTCCAGTCCTATCCATTTGAGCAAGCATTTCGTTCACGGCGCTTCTCGCCATTTCATGAACGTCGCTGTCGCGGTTAGGCACAAGTTCATTCATCTCGTCAATGAAAATGATTGTCGGAGCATTATCTTCGGCGTCCTTAAACATTTGAGCGATGTTCTCCTGAGTAGCATTGACATACCGGCTCTTGAGTGAACTCGGTTTTATGTACATAAAATTAAATCCTACCTCTTCGGCAAAATGCTTGGCAAAGAATGTTTTCCCACACCCCGGAGGCCCGTACAACAACATACCATTGGGTATTGTCAACCCATATTTAGCATATTCCTCAGGCTTATGTAACGGGGCGATAACCTCTGCCTGCATTTGCTCCTTAAGATTCTGCATACCGGCAATGGCTGAGAATCCCAGCCCTTTAGGTACGGAAATTTTTAATTTACCGGAAGTGGAATCATCGCTCGTAATCTTCTTTTGATTATCGACGCGAGCGACCTTTATCTCGCCGGTCAATGCTTTCACAAATTCGTCGGCAGAAGCAAAACGATCGTCAATATCAATCGCAAGAGCCCTGCGCATAATATTCTGCAAGTTCTCATCAAGCTCGAATTTATCAATCTTCGGGAAACGGAGAGGCAGTTCGCGCTGCGCGTCAATTTTCTCCCGCAGAAGGTTCACATCGCCCTTACAATCAGCAAGTTCGACAAAATAAGGAGGGAGTCCATATATGAGATTATATAAAAGCGCTCCCACGGAAAAAATATCCGATTTTACAGAAAACACACCATTAAGTGCTTCCGGAGAAACATAAAACGGAGAAAGTCCTTTTTTATTGAATGCTGTGCTACCCTGCGAGAGATATCTTGCATATCCGAAATCAATAATCTTCGGTACAATGGAACCGGTTGACACATCCACCATTACATTTTGCAATGTAATCTCATTATGGATAACCGGTTTTTGCAACGAATGCAAATATCTCAGACCACAGAGTACGCCATTTACGATGGTTCTGGCGTCATAGACAGAACATCCGCCTTCATGAGCCATATACTGAGCGACAGTTTCCCCGCTTATGAAGTCGAAAACAATGTAAACGAATTTAGTCCCTTTGAGAATGACATCACCGCTATCAATATACCTGGAGATGTTAGGATGGTTGAGTTTTTTAGCAATCTCAACTTCAAGGACACGCCCCTCTACGTCAAATTGAGTGCGATGCAGTTTGGCATAGTTTATCAGTTTGAGGAAACGATTTTTCCCATCCGAGTCTTTCACACGGTATGTCTCCGCATAATCGCCTTCCCTTATCGGAAATGCGATAATGTAACCGCCTATCTGCTGTTTCTTCGCAAGCGTGAACATATGCTTATTTTAATCGAAATGTGTTAAGGATCTCATCTCCAATAGTCTCCGCAAAGGTATCACCTTTATAAAATGTCGAATTCACATAGAACGTATCTCCATGATTGTTCTGTACAACTACTTGTTTTTGAATCATCGTATCTTTTTGGGCTGAAAGCGCTTCAAATGCAAGTAGTACTGCACGCCGCCCATCAAACGAGATGGAATCATTTCGCCAAAAACTCAAATACTCTACTGAATCTTTCTGAAGATTACGGTCTATTATAGCCTGATATTTCCCAGCGTCTGGAAAGCCTTTGGTTAAAATGGAAAGATCCGCATACTTTTCTACACTCATGTCTATCCGAAAATTTGATTTTACAATATGGAAACTGACACCATCTGTATTTACAAGGTCGACCTCATGCTTCCTGAGTGTAATTTTATCGCTCCCAGCAAACTTCTCGTAACCTTCGTATTTATCTCGAATATCTGCCTTTACAGCCCAATGTGCTGGATATCTTACAGAGTAAAACTCATTTTCATATACGGACATGCCCATTCTATCAGCATTAGTACCCCCTTCGGGATAATGCGGCTTTGAGCCGCACGAAACTGCTAAAAACAATCCGAGCAAGCATAATACGAGGTGAATACGCATAAGATTTTTATTTAGGTTAAATTATTAATTATAGACTATATTCCTGGGATGGATTTATCCTCAGGAATTTCAACCATAAGGTTGATTATAGAACGCACAATGGGATGTAGCGTGCTTTCCGAAGGGTTGGTGGAGCAGCCTTGCTGAAGAAGCAGACGAGCACAATCGCCCTCATTGATGGACAACGTTATCGTGTAATTGCCAATCTGCTGTTTCTTTGCAAGCGTAACCGTTTAACCGAATATTGCACCTATTAAACAACATATAGCTGCAAAAACAAGAAAATTACAGAACATTGCAGCGATTTGACCTCCCATAGCCTTCATGTCGTGCATGAAAGAAGAATTAGGTTTATGGGGGCTCTTATCAGCCGGTAGTTCGATTATTTCAGAAAGAGAATGTTTAACATTCTCTTGAACAAGACCCAACGCACAAGTAACATAGTTATCGTTTACTTGTTGATTCATCCAATAAGCAATTTCAGGATAGACATTAACCCATGCGTCAATAGCACGAAAAGAAGAATTTAGTATAGAAAGATTATCCACATTGTCGTTCTCCATTTCGTAGAAATCTTCTGAATGCTTTCGTGCTTCACAAGCCTTTCGTGTTAACTCTGCGATTTTATCGCCGCATTCATAATAGTTAAGTCCCTTGTAGATAGGCCGTTTAGCAACCTTAGACATTTTGCGCTCAACAATACATTCTTGAATGAACCCAATCCAACCAGGGACGAAGAAGCGATGAACGAAACCTACCGTTTGTGGATTCTTCTCTAACGTAGCTGTGAGTTCATCAAGCTCCATCAAGTATTTTTTATGTGCCATATTTACCACGTCATTACAGTATTTGTAACTCTAACCGGGACAGTATTGTCTACATTGACACTGCCAACCACTTCGACAGCATTATCAACGTCGACACTGCCACGAACGTCTGCTTCAATATTACCGCCAACGACGTAGACACGCTGTGCGGTATCCTCACCTCCGAAGTAGTTTTGGATTACAAGCGACCATATTCCTACGGCACACACCTGCATCCAAAACAACTGGGAGTGTAACAAATTCTTTGCGTTTCGTTTTATCTTACTAATGTTCATATGTATTAGAGCCCAAGTTTACCATCCGTTGGCGGTTCCATCATAAGGTCTATGACTGAGCGCACGATAGGATGCAGAGTGCTTTCAGAAGGGTTAGTTGCTGCGATTTCCTTGCCCTGCTGAAGAAGCTGACGAGCGCGGTTCGCGTCCTTCCATTGGATTGAATTGAAATTCTTCAAATGATAGTCGATGAAGCCCATGAGTTGATAGATGAAAGTAACGGCCACGAAAAGGCTGTTAATATCCTCGAGAACTGCGCGACCTTGACGAACGTCTTTGGAGCGGATAGCAATATCAACCTGGTTACGCACGGCAGCGACCTGTTTATCGTATTTATTACCGAGGTCATTGTTCGCCTTTTCAAGTCGATCAAATTCATCACGGATTTCCGCTTCAAGAGCGTCCCACTCATGGAGTTGTTCAAGTCTTTCGATTTCGAGGAAGGCTCGACGGAGATCCGCCTGAAGGTGCATACGACCGTCCTCCGAACTCTTTTCTCCGTCGAAGCGACTATTGATGTCAGTAATAAGCTTGTCGGTTTCAGAGGTTTCATTTGCACTGATAGATGAAGATGATTTAAGAGTGCGAAGTTTGTTATTCGCAGCGTCCTTGAGCTTTTCAAGTTCAAAAGCTGAAATTACCGAACGAACTGCAATCTCAACTTCTTTCTCTACGGTCTCACCACTGACGGGAAAGAAGGCTTCAAATTTAAGCATCTGCGAACGATCAACTTTTATCGTGATGTCAACATCGCTTCCAACCGGAACCATCTGCCCGACCTCATCGCCGGTAATAACGACATCGAAAACGTGGTCATTATGAACGGCAGAAGTGCCCTCAGCGTTATGCTCGCTCTGGTATATCGGAATAATTATAGTATCATCCGCCATACCGGGGCGAAGTTGATTACGCGTTTTGAGTCCATTGAGGGTTCCAGTTGCAGGAATTTGCTGATTCTTTTCGAGTCCTTTGACCGACTTGACAACATTTTTGTCGAGACCTGTATCATGCACTTCTATCGAGATGTTGTACGGCAAAACTGCATTACCGACAACAATACCCTGCATGATGTTGATTTCTTTGGGGAAGCATGGGATGGCGGTACCCTTGTCATCGTAGGCAGTTATGGCAAACGCATTGTTTTTCCCTTCCATCAGCTGGCACTCAATAACATCGCCGATATCGTTGACTTCAACCTTGCCACTCGACCATCCGTTATCGCTGCGGACAAGTTCCACAAAAAGCTTTTCAGGAATATCGCCGGTGCATTCGTCCTTGTCTAACTGCACGGTTACGTATTCCATCGGCTGAACTGAGTTGGCCTCGTACGTAAGGTTAAGGGCAACAGTTCCGACTGCGATTTCTTCTTTTATTTCGCTGTCGATACCGGAAGCGAAAAGAGCGGCACCCTTTGCCACAGCCGTCATCGGATCGATGTCTGTATCTACATTGGGTGTAACCTGCTCGCGAAGCATTTCACGAAGTACAGGCGAATATGTAGGTCCACCAACAAGAATGAGCTTATCAAGGTCTGTCCCTTTGAGGCCGTTACGCTTCAAAAGGTTTTTAGTGATGTCAACTGCTTTCTGGAACACCTTGGCGAGAACAGGCTTAAGTTGCTCCTGGGTAATAATGAGGTCAAGTTCGATTTCATTGCCCTCATCATCCTCGCCAAACTCATCGAGCTGAGATGTAATATCTGCCTGTGTCTTGAATGAGAGTTGGTTCTTTGCTTGTTCAGCATAGAATTTCATTGCGTCACGAAGGATATCTCGTGTCGCATCATTTGCCATGATTCCGTCGATGACAAAATTCTCCTGCAGGTAAGGGATGATGATATTGTCAACTATGGCGTAGTCAAGATTTTTACCACCGAGGTAATTGTCGCCTTCGGTATCCTTTACCTGCATTATTCCATCTTCGACCTTGATAAGAGCAGCATCGAACGTTCCGCCTCCGAAGTCGAAAACGAGCCATTGTCCGTTTTTGTTTGCTGTGCTAAGACCATAAGCCATAGAAGCGGCAATCGGTTCCTGAAGAAGTTCGCAATGTTCGATGCCTGCGAGCTGAGCGGCACGTTTAGTCGCAGCTATCTGGTCAGCTTTGAACTTGGCAGGTATTGTGATAACTGCTGCTGAAACGTTTTCATCGCCGATGAAAGATTTAAGAGTTTTAAGAACTTCGGCTGAAAGTTGTTCGGGCGAGAAAGAGGCATCCATATTGGAACTAAAGCTCGTCTTATCAGTTCCCATATCGCGTTTGAACTCGATGAAAACATTTTCATCAACTTTAACCCATTTCTTGGTTGCTCGTGATTTGTCTTGACGAAGACCATTATATGCAGTCATCCCTACCCTTTGAGCTTTCTTTTTTGTAAATGAAACACAAGAAGGTAATGTGTCCATTTGGGTGTCAGTCTTCTTGACAACCGGCTCACCACCGATTATCTTGCATATTGCGGAATTGGTTGTTCCCAAGTCAATTCCGAATTTCATTTTTGATTGAGCCATTGATATATGGAGATTATAAGTTTTGACTTACTGTGATTTGTGCAGATTGTATCATCTTGCCGTGATAGTTAATCTGAGGCTTGATGATGCCGGTTATAATCTGCTTTCCCTCAGGGAGATTCTCATCTTCAACGAAGTTGGCTGTAACTTTCATGCCCTCATGATATTCTCTGCCAAGCATATCGACAAGTTCGTAGCCATTGGCAAGAAGATTATCTTTCATCTGCTTTATAGATTTGGAGAGCTGCTTATGACCGCGAACGGAACTATCCATTTTATAGAGCGTCATCTCCATAAACGTAATTCTGTCTGCGAGGGTGGTGATAAGTTTTTGCTCGATATCGGATCCTGCGCCGGTGGCAGTAGAGATGGAACCAATTTGTTTAGAAATCGTCTGCATTTCCGACATTTCAGAAGAAAGACGATTGACTATTTCTTCATTGAGCTTATCGGCTTTAGCTGAAAGCGATGTAACTTCATTGCCACGTTTGGCAAGCAGTCTGCCAAAGATGAAAGCGATGGCAGCAACAACCAATGCGAGAACAATAAAGATCCACATACCGGTTTGGGATTTTTTTGCGATAGTCGCATTCAGCGAATCGGAATTAGTTTGAATTTGTTCGCGTGTTGTTGATATTTTGATGTTAAGACTATCAGCAAGAGCCGAGACACTATTATTAGTTTCAGCGATTACCGACTTCAAAGAATCAACCTCCGATAATTGAGCGGTAATAGTCGAATTTAAGTTCGAGACTTCCGCCTTCAACGTTTCATTTTCTCGCTGAAGTGTTTGAACTGTTGCTTCGGTTGCTTGTATCTTTGAGATGCAAGTACGCAATGAGTCGGATGCGTTTGCAGCAAACATAACGTTTGCAAACAATGCAATGCCAAGAGTCAGGATAACGTTTTTCATATGCCGTTGTTATTTTAATCTTCTCTAAATATGGCGCGTGCTATGTTGCCGACAATCATTGCACCTAAGATACCACCGCAGAAGAAGCCTTCACTGCCATTTGCCATTGCGCCGATAACAGCGCAAATCAGCGTAGCAATCCAAAAAGCAGGCCATCCGCTATTCTTCTCTTTCGTAGTATTATTAGAGGAAGAACTGTAAGATGATGAACTTGTAGATGTAGTTGTACGTGTCGTTGTTGTGGTTCTTGGAGTCGAAACTCGTGGAATTGATGTGCGCGGCGTGGAAACACGAGTAGAAATTTTAAGGGACTCACACATCTCTTTAAGGGATTGACGATTAGGGTTATAGCGATTTATCTTGAAATCGGTTTCCATATCGAAAGAGTCCATAAGAACTGTAGCTTTCCATGCCTCACGCATCACTGGCTTAACCTTGTTGTCGATAATCTTGGCAGGTGAATTTTCATCGCCGATATAATTAAGGAGGCTTGGGTCAATACCCGACTCCTTAACGGCCTTGATAACGGCCATGAAATAGTTCTGCGCCTGATTGACTTCTTCGATGATGCTGTGCAAAGCATTTCCGACAACTTGCGTCGAGAGCGAGAGATAGAAAAAGTTTGAAGCTCCAAGTTTTGACTTGATGGTGTGCAACAACGGTTTCGTGTTGTTGAGCAGAGTAACTGAATGAGAAATTTTGTCGGGCAATTGGCAGAATTTTCTCAGTTCTTCTTTTACCTTGCGAACCTCAGTAGCAACTTCGGCTGGAGGAATATTATCCACTGCCTTTTTTAAGATGTCGTAGTTTTCTTTACATCTATCTTTGGTAAGTTGCCCCACAGCAATAGACAAAGCATAAGATTGAAGCACCATGGCCTTACGAGGGCTTTCCACGTCAGAGTCAGGGGCGTTGTTATAGTAGTTGATGCTGCATTGCAAGACTTGTTTGGCTACATTGTCAGCTACCATCTGATACTGTGGACTTGTAGCTCCCGCTATATCTTTAACTGCCTTTAGAGGTGCTTTAGACGCATTCATCAACTTAGTACCAGCCACAAGACTTGCACCTGGATTCTTTGCATCCGCGTTTTTGGCGACAGCTATAGCAGAGTTAATTGCTGAAATAGGTTCATCAAGTGCACTCTTGCTGACGATAGCACGGTCGGTAGGATTGGTGCAAGCAGATAAAAGCTTGCTTGGCGGAATTTCTTTAAGTAGCTCCGCAATCACGAGCTCGGCAAGATTGTCTTCTGAAAGTTGAAGATTTGCAATGCCTAATGCTTGAAGAAATTCTGTACGATAGGTAGAATTGTGAACGACTTTAGATATATTATTAAAGCCGGTGGCAATATCACCATTGATTAAGGCCAAGACTCCGAGATTAATTAACGAAGAATATGTTTCCTTCTTTTGAAAGATTTCTTCCGCTTTCTCTCGGTTCCCACGCTGAAGATGCTTCAACGCAATTGCATCCATCGGCAAACCGCTGACAAACCAAAAGAAGGCATATTTTAATTGGTCTTTATCAAGGTTTAACGCAGTATCGGCTGCTGCAATACTCTCAGGCGTTCTACCTGGTTTTTCGGTTAAAATCGTGATAAAGTCATTAGGAAAGGCAATCTCCTTTCCCACCTTGGCGAATGCTGCCAACCGGTTTTGATTCCCGACCCTTTCCTTTAATGGAGAGTTGGAAAGAACGCCCAACGTGCGATATGGATTCTGTGAAACTAAGTCAATTGCCACAGTCATATAAACTGCTAATAGATCCCCGGGTAGCCTATGATTGGTTTAACAAAAAAAGCGCAGGATCCGTACTGTTACCCGTCCTGCTATCATGGCATGTGGCATCGCCGTTTCATCGTAGAACGAGTAACGCAGAGCCTACGCCGTATGATATAACTACATCAAAATGGACATACCGAAACGATATAATCCATACATGAGCATGCTACCATACCCGAGACATCTACCGTTACTTCATTCCTGACGATGGTTGAGAAATTGCCACATTTCTGATAGCCAAGAATCAAGCGCAGTAAACGCTTCTCACTATGTAATGACCTCCCACTCTCCGGCTCCAAAAGAGCCTCACGGCGTAAGGTCATCGCAAAATTAATACAATTGTTCTGAATTTGCAATATGCAATTGTATTTTCTTCCTAACATATTCTTTTGCCTATTTTATGATGCGCAGGAGTGATTGGCGGCGTAGGCCGGAGGAGGGTTGTTGACAAATCGGGGGGAAATTTGTAACTTTGTGGGTTGAAGACACAGAAAGTAAAAGCAGCAGTTTACTCATTCTATAAACCAACCGCCCATAAACCAACCGACTAAAGCAATGAAAGCTACAGGCAACGGCAAACAAGAGACTCCTAAGGACGCTGAAAAGGGCGTCCGGGCGGGGTGTGAGGCGAAGCCGAAGCGGATTTCCGGAGGCGTTGTGGCGAGGTTCGCCATCATAGGGCTGCTGTGGGCCGGGCTGTGCGCATGGTATGTGGCACATATGGTGGCTGCTGGCACGCAGGTGACGCTGCTGACGCTTTTCCCGCTGATTGCTTCGGCGATAGTGGTATTTGTGCCTCTCTATAAGAAATACGTCAGAAATGATAACAAACGATAAGGAAAACGGTGGATGCCGCCCGGCGGACTCTCCGCAAGGCGCCCCCTCCACCACTCTGCTGAACACCATCGACTCGCCGGAGCAGCTGCGTAAGCTCCCCGTGAGCGCCCTGCCGCAGGTGTGCTCCGAAATCCGCGAGTTCCTGATCAGCAGTCTGTCGGAAAATCCGGGTCACTTCGCATCGTCGATGGGTGCGGTGGAAATCACGGTGGCCCTTCACTACGTGTTCAACACTCCCTACGACCGCATCGTATGGGATGTAGGACACCAGGCTTACGGCCATAAGCTCCTCACGGGGCGTCGCGACCGTTTCGCCACCAACCGCAAATTAGGAGGTCTCAGCGGCTTCCCCTCCCCTGCCGAAAGCGAATACGACACTTTCTCGGCCGGACACGCCTCCAACTCGATTTCGGCGGCACTCGGCATGGCCGTGGCGACCGAGCTCAACGGCGAGACGCCCCGGCGCAATGTGGTGGCCGTAATCGGCGACGCATCCATTGGCGGCGGCCTGGCGTTCGAGGGTCTGAACAACGCCGCCAACACGCCCAACAACCTGCTGATTGTGCTCAACGACAACGACATGTCGATCGACGCCAATGTAGGCTCACTCCACAACTATCTGGCTCACATCACCACCTCGAAGGGATACAACGACTTCCGCTATTCGCTCTACCGGCTCCTGCGCCGCTTCAACCTGGTGTCGGACCGCAAGAAGGGGGCGATAATGCGCTTCAACAACAGTCTGAAATCGCTGCTCTCGAGCCAGCAGAATATATTCGAGGGTCTTAACATACGCTATTTTGGTCCGGTCGACGGCCACGACGTGGCCTCGCTGGTAAAGACCCTCAACGACATCAAGGGGATGAGCGGGCCGCGTCTGCTCCACATCAAGACCCGAAAAGGGAAAGGGTTCGCGGCCGCCGAGGCCGACCCGGCCACATGGCACGCCCCCGGCAAATTCGACCCCTCCACAGGGGCGCTGCGCTGCAAATGCCATACCGAAGGCTCCCCGATGAAATTCCAGGACGTGTTCGGCCATACGATGGTCGAACTGGCCTCCAAAAATCCCAAAATCGTAGGCATCACTGCCGCGATGCCCTCCGGCACCTCGATGTGCATCCTCAAGGAGGCATATCCGCGCCGCGTATTCGACGTAGGCATCTCCGAGGAGCATGCGGTGACTTTCGCCGGCGGCCTGGCAAAGGAGGGGCTTCGTCCGTTCGTGGCCATCTACTCATCCTTCCTCCAGCGCGCCTACGACCAGATGATTCACGACGTGGCGCTGATGAAGCTGCCCGTAACATTCTGCATCGACCGCGCCGGCCTCGTGGGTGAAGACGGCGCAACACACCACGGCGCATTCGACCTCGCCTATCTCAGCTCGATACCCGGCATGACTGTAGCCGCCCCACGCGACGAGGCCACGCTACGCAACCTGCTCTACACCGCCCAGGCCGCCGACTGCGGCCCGATGGCCATCCGCTATCCGCGCGGCTGCGGCTTCAGCGCCGACTGGCGGACACCCATGCGCGCTCTCGAGATAGGCCGCGGCGAGCAACTTGCCCATGGCACCGACCTCGCCATAATCTCCACCGGCACAATTGCCCGCGAGGTGAGCGAAGCCATCGCCTTGCTGGCCGCACAGGGCATCTCGGCCGCACACTACGACATGACGTTCGTCAAGCCGCTCGACACGGCGATGCTACGCGACATAGCCCGCTCGGGAATGCCCGTGCTCACCGTGGAAGACGGCACTATCGAGGGCGGACTCGGCACGGCCGTGGCCGCCTGGATGGCCGACGAGGGCTACCATCCGGCCATGCGGCGACTGGGCATCCCCGACAGATTTGTGGCGCAGGGCTCGGTGGCGCAGCTCAAGAAGCTATGCGGCATCGACGCCGCATCGATAGCACAGGCCGCTGCAGGTCTCGCAAAAATCCAATCACCGGTAAAATCCACCGCCATATGCGAATAGTTATTGCAGGAGCCGGCGAAGTAGGCTCGCATCTGGCGAAACTGCTTTCGCGCGAGGAGCAGGATATAGTATTGCTCGACCGCGACGCAACGAAACTCTCCGTGCTCGATTCCAACTACAACCTGATGACCATGGTCGGGTCGCCCACCTCCTTCAGCTCGCTGCGCGGAGCCGGCGTGGCCGAGTGCGACCTCTTCATCGCGGTGACTCCATTCGAAAACACCAACCTCATATCGTGTGAGATAGCGAAACACCTCGGAGCGAAAAAGACCGTGGCGCGCATCGACAACTATGAGTTTCTCAATCCCGACAACCACGACTTCTTCTGCTCACGCGGCATCGACCACCTGATATATCCCGAAATGCTCGCCGCGCAGGAGATACGCACCGCGCTGAAACGCCCCTGGGTGCGCCACTGGTTCGAGCTCCACAACGGCGAGCTGATTGTGGTGGGCGTGAAAATCCGCGACAACGCATCGCTCATCGGCAAGAAACTGCGCGACATAACCTACGCCCAGCACAATTACCACGTATCGGCCATCCGACGCCGCCACGAGACCATTATTCCGCGTGGCGACGATGAAATCCTCGACGGCGACATAATCTACTTCACCACCACACGCGATTATATCGACGAAATCCGCCAGATATGCGGCAAGCGCGCATACAAAATCCATAAAGTGATGATAATGGGTGGCGGACGCATCGCCGTAAGGCTGGCTCATCTCGCCTCGGCCGACTACGACATGACCATAATCGACGACAATCTCGACGTATGCCATGCGTTGCCAGAGAAATGCTCCGGAACCGACGTGAAGATAATCCACGGCGACGCCCGCAACAACGACCTGCTCCTGGAGGAAAACATAGGCTCGTTTGATGCCTTCGTGGCCTTGACGGAATACTCCGAGACCAATATCCTCGCATGCCTGACGGCCAAAGAGATGCACGTGAGCAAAACCGTGGCCGAAGTCGAAAATATCCAGTTCATTTCCGAAGCCGAGGGGCTGAACATAGGCACCGTAATCAACAAGAAGCTGCTCGCGTCGAGCAAGATTTTCCAGCTTCTGCTCGATGCCGACGAAAGCTCCTCGAAATTCATGGCCCTGGCCGACGCCGAGGTGGCCGAAATCGACGCCCGGCCCGGCTCCAAAATCACCAAAGCCGACGTGAAAGACCTCCATCTGAGCCACGACATGACCCTTGCCGGCCTCGTACGCGACGGGAAAGGGATGCTGATCGACGGCCGCACGCGCATTCAGCCCGGCGACCACGTGGTTGTATTCTGCCTCTCTGGCTCCATCCACCGCGTGGAAAAACTCTTCATTTAACCTCCGCCGCCATTGGCAACCGCCTTACGGCATCCACACAGCTACCTCTCAGACATGAAAAGAGTGAAAACAGGCATCAATATCCCCATGCTGGCACGCGTGGTCGGCCTTCTCGTAGTAATAGAGGCCATCTTCATGCTTGTGCCGCTCGCCACAGCCTTTTTCTATCATGAATCTGACTCCACGGCATTTGCCATCGGAGCATTATTCACGGCCGTGGCCGGCCTTTTGATGGTGTTTGCCGTACGGCCATCCCACCACCACATGGGTAAACGCGAGGGCTTTCTGCTTACGGCTCTTGTGTGGATAGTATTTTCATTCTTCGGCCTGGTGCCTTTCATGCTCTGCTCAACTCCGATGAGCTTCACCGACGCATTTTTCGAATCCATGTCGGCTTTCTCCACCACCGGAGTATCGGTGGCTGAGGACATCAACACCCTGTCGCACTCGGTGCTGATGTGGCGTGCGCTGATGCAATGGATCGGCGGGATGGGTATTATACTCTTCACACTGGCCGTCATCCCGATGCTCAACTCGTCGGGGGGGATGCAGATGTTTAACGCGGAAGTTACGGGTATAACCCACGAGAAGCTGCGCCCTCGCGTAAGCTCCACAGCCAAACGGCTGTGGCTCATCTACGCTCTGCTGACGGCCGTGCTCGTAGGGCTCTACTGCCTCGGGCCGATGAATGCGTTCGACAGCATATGCCATGCGTTCTCCACGATGTCGACGGGGGGATTCTCCACGCGCCATGAATCGATTATGGCGTGGGATTCACTCTACGTCAAGATTGTGACTACCGTATTCATGTTTATCGGCAGCGTGAATTTCGCCCTTATCTACAAAGCTTCGACCGGAGCGTTCGGCAACGTATGGAGCAACCAGGCATTCCGCGCGTTCGTTAAGATTATTGCGGTACTCTTTGTGGTTTTCGACGTAGCCCTGTGGTTCAACCCGGAGGTACCGCGCACCGTCGAGGCCTTCACCATCGATCCGCTCTTCCAGATAGTCTCGGCAATGTCGTCGACGGCATTTATCGTCGACGGTTTTCAGCAGTGGGGCTTCCTTCTTCTGGGGCTTACATTCGTAATGATGTTTTTCGGCGGCTGCGCGGGCTCTACTTCCGGCGGCGCCAAAATCGACCGCTTCATCGTGTTGTGGAAAAATTCGACCAACGAGCTCGAGCGCTGCATCAGACCGAACCATATCCTTTCGGTGCAATGGAACGGTAAGGCCGTGAGCCATGATCTGCTCAACAAGGTGCTGGTGTTCATCACGCTTTATACCGGGGTAATCGTGGCAGGAGCATTGGTGCTGTCGGCTACAGGCGTGCCGCTTACCGATGCCTTTTTCGCCGCCATGGCATGCGTGAGCAATGCCGGATGTGAACTCAATATGGCCGGTTATGGCGAGAGCTATATCTTAATTCCCGATTTCGGCAAATGGGTGCTTTCGTTCCTGATGGTGACGGGCCGTCTGGAGATTTTCACCGTGCTGGTGCTGTTCATCCCCGGCTTCTGGCGAAAATGATGGCGCGCCATAACGGCCCGTCTGGGTCGTCGCCTGAGGCATTCGGACTCGGTCATTGACCTTAGTCAACTCCCTCGCCCTCAGCCTCCGGCTCCTACCATCTGGACCGTTCTAACAAGCCATCACCATCCAGACAAGAGCCCGGCTAAACGGTGTAATGGAACTATCTTTCGTATTATTTCAGTTCGTCGGCGAGGAAGGGGGCTGTAGGCGACGAGGTTGCGGCGACTTCTTCGGGAGTGCCCTGTGCGATGATACGGCCGCCGTTGCGTCCTCCTGCAGGGCCCATATCAACCACATAGTCGGCCGATTTCACCACATCGAGGTTGTGCTCGATCACAAGAACTGTGTTCCCCTTGTCGACAAGGCGGTTGAGCACGGCCAGGAGCACCTTTATATCCTCGAAATGCAACCCGGTGGTAGGCTCGTCGAGCACGAAGAGCGTCTTCCCCGTATCGCGCTTGGCAAGCTCGGTTGCGAGCTTCACGCGCTGGTTTTCGCCGCCAGAGAGTGTGGACGACGGCTGCCCCAGACGGATGTAGCCCAGACCGATCTCCTGAAGCACCTTCAGTTTCTTGAGAATGCGCGGCTGGTTCTCGAAGAATTCCACTGCCTGATTGATGGTCATGTCGAGCACGTCGGCTATCGATTTTCCCTTGAAGCGCACCTCGAGCGTCTCGCGGTTGTAGCGCTTGCCGTGGCAGTCCTCGCAAGGCACGAGCACGTCGGGGAGGAAATTCATTTCGATTGTGCGGTAGCCGTTGCCCTTGCAGGTCTCGCATCGGCCACCGGCCACATTAAACGAGAAGCGCCCCGGCTTGTACGCACGGATTTTAGCCTCGGGAAGACCGACGAAGAGCGAGCGGATGTCGGAGAACACACCGGTATACGTGGCCGGATTTGAGCGCGGCGAACGCCCGAGCGGCGACTGGTCGACCGTGACGATTTTGTCGATATGCTCCATGCCGCGGATTTCCGAGTACGGCAGCGGTTCTTCGAGCGAACGGTAGAACTTCTTCGAGAGAATGGGCTGGAGCGTGCCGTTTACGAGCGACGACTTGCCGCTGCCCGACACGCCGCAGACACACGTCAGAGTGCCCAGGGGCAGACGGAAATCCACATTCTGCAGGTTGTGGCCCGTGCAGCCGAGCAATTCGAGCGTCTGGCCGTTCCCCTTCCGGCGCACGGAAGGCACCTCGATGCGCAGCGAGCCGTTGAGATAGCGCGCGGTGAGCGTCTGCGTGCGGAGCATCTCGTCGGGAGTACCCTCGAAAACGACCTCACCACCTTTGCGGCCTGCCTTGGGGCCTATGTCGACTATATAATCGGCCTCAAGCATCATGTCCTTGTCGTGCTCCACCACTATGACGGAATTCTGGGCGTCGCGCAGCCGCTGAAGCGAGTCGATAAGCTTACGGTTGTCGCTCTGGTGGAGACCGATGCTCGGCTCGTCGAGTATGTAGAGCACGTTGACAAGCTCCGAGCCGAGCTGCGTGGCCAAGCGGATGCGCTGGCTCTCTCCGCCCGAGAGTGTGGCCGAATTGCGGTTGAGGGCGAGGTAGCCCAGACCTACATCGACGAGGAAAGCCAGACGCGAGCGGATTTCCTTCAGGATTTCCGCTCCGATAGCTCGCTGACGCGAGCTGAGACGCTCCTCGACGGTCTTGCTCCACTCCCAGAGGTCGCTGATGTCGAGCCGGGAAAGCTCGGCGATATTCTTGCCGTCGATGAAGAAGTGAAGCGCCTCGCGGTTGAGGCGGTCGCCGTGGCACTCGGGGCACACCTGGCGCGAATAGAACTTTTCGCTCCAGCGTTGCGCCTCGGAGGTAGCGTCGTCGGTCTGCTGCAGCTCGATATATTTTATCAGCCCCTCATAGGAGAGGAAATAGTTGGAGATGGAATTGTTCTCGCTCTTGATGTGCAGACGCTCGTCGGTGCCGTTGAGAATATCGGAGAGCGCCTCCTCGGGCAGATTGCGCAAGGGGGTTTTCAGTGTGGCGCCGTATTTCTCGCAAATGGCGGCGATCTGCCAAAAGATCATCGAATTCTTCTGCTTGCCGAGCGGCACGATACCACCCTCGGCAATCGACTTGCTGCTGTCGGGAATGATTTTCTCGACGTCGACGATATTGACTGTGCCGAGCCCCTTGCAGCAGGGGCAGGCACCCAGAGGGGAATTGAACGAGAAATTATGGGGCGCCGGCTCGCGGTAGCTGAGGCCCGTGGCGGGATCCATCAGCGACTGCGAATAGTGGGCTGGGGCAGCCTCGTCGAGGTCGTAGACCATCAACTGTTTGCCACCCTGACGCATGGCGTTGGCCACGGAATTGCGCAGGCGCTCCTCGTCCTTGCGGCTAACCTTGAGTTTGTCGACCACAAGTTCCACGCTGTGGTTCTTGTAGCGGTCGAGCTTCATGCCGGGGGTAATCTCGGTCAGCTCGCCGTCGACGCGCACGTTGAGAAATCCTTTCTTTGTCAGCTGCTCGAAAAGCTCCTTATAGTGGCCTTTACGGTTGTGGACCAGCGGAGCAAGCACGTAGATTTTCTTCCCCTCGTAGCGCTCGAGGATGAGCGACACGATTTTCTCCTCGGTATATTTCACCATCGGCTCTCCGGAGAGATAGCTGCGGGCCTCGCCCACGCGGGCGTAGAGCAGGCGAAGGAAATCATAGACCTCGGTGGTGGTGCCGATGGTGCTTCGCGGATTGCGGTTTACGGTTTTCTGCTCGATGGCGATTACGGGCGAAAGGCCGGTGATACGGTCTACGTCGGGACGTTCGAGCGATCCGAGCATGTTGCGGGCATAGGAGGAGAACGTCTCGATATATCGCCGCTGGCCCTCGGCGTAGATGGTATCGAACGCCAACGACGACTTGCCGCTGCCGCTGAGGCCGGTGATTACGGTAAGCGTCCCGTGGGGAATGCTCACGTCGATATTCTTGAGATTGTGGACCCTCGCTCCGGTCACCTCCAGGCGCGGCTCGACGGCTTCGTTATAATCTTCGGTGTATGATGTGTTGTTGCTATTCATTATCCTGTTGTTCTATTGGAAACATCCGGTCTCAGGCGGGGTGCTCACTCCCGGGGTGAAGTCAGTTTCGCTCTGTCGGAGTGGTATATTTGAGGATGTTGATGTCGCCGGCGAGTTTATACTCCTGGCCGTCGGTGCCCGTGGCCTTGATTACATAATAGTAAACTCCCGGGGGCACGAGTTTGCCGCGGTAAGTGCCGTCCCAACCTTCGGCCGGATCGGTGAAATGGGTCATCTCGGTGCCCCAGCGGTTGAATATATGGCAGTCGAACTCGATAATCGACTTATAGGATACTTTCCACTCATCGTTCACTCCCTCGGACCCATAGGGTGAGAATGCGTTGGGACAATCGAGCTTCGACTCTCCGATATACACCTCGTAGGTCTGTGAGGTGTAGGTGCATGAGTTGTCGGCATTGGCGGCCACGAAGCGTACGTATGTATTGCCGTAGTCGCGGAAAGTGTGGACCACCTCGTCGTCGGAATACCGGAGATCGATGGGGTCGAACTCGCGGTTGCGCGAGAACTGCCATTCGCGGTATACCACCGCATCGGTGGTAGCAGCCGTGAACGTTATCTCCACCGGCCCTGAGCCCCCGAGCCGAGCCTTCTGGTCCTTCTGCTCGTTGAGCACCTCGCGCGAGGTCTGCTGCGCAGAGGTCGAGACTCCTATCGACTGCGTGCGGTAGGTCGACGACGTGACCGACTGCGGAGCGCCCCAGGCCGAAAGGAAGCGGTCGCCGGAAAGAGTAAACTCCGTATCGCACAGCGGAGCAGGAGCTCGCACCACCGCCGAAGCGTAGTCGAGCGTCTCCACAGCCTGCACATTTTCATAATACCCCTTCTCCTCGTTGAATTGCAGCGTATTATAAGTAAGCTGCAGTTCGCGCGAGAGCGCGTGGCCCACGCCGTTGATGGTATAGTAGGTAATCAGCGAGGCGTCGCCGGCGAAATCCAGCTCGATGCGGTCGCAATCCTGCGGGCCGGCCTTCGGCTCGAGGCCGGTGAGCGTGCAGACGTGATTGTTGTAGTTCACCACCCAGAAGCAGTAACGACGGCCGCCCGATTCCACGATATATCCGGCGTCGTCGGACTCTATGCGCACTTTCGAGAGCGAGCCCTGGGCGTAGCTCTGGATGTCGGTGGCGAAACCGCCGCCGAGATTGGAGAAGCGCTGCCAGCGCGTCGATGCAGCCGCTCCCGACGTTCCGGCATCGAACACCGCCGTTGCGCCGCTGCTGTAGCAGACCACATAGATACATTCCAGCCCCGTGGTAGTGGCCACATCGACCGCAATCGGCTGCCGTGTGGCGTCGATACCCTCGAACGAGAGCGAAGCCCCCCGCGCCGGGGCAACCCCGACCAGCAGAGCGAGCGCCACGAGCAGACTGACGAATCCCCGACGGCTAAAAATCCGCGCATCGGCGACACGCTGCAACGCAGTGGCAGCAAAGCATTTACATATATCTGAAATCCTGAAATTACCGGGAGTCATAATCGATTCTGAAAAGGGCATTGTCTATCTAAATATAAACGTAAAACCACCCCCGATTCGTATGCCTCCCGCGCGATTTCACCCCGAATTTCAGAAATCATTCCGATACCCTGTTGAAACGGCTTATTCGCTCGTTTACGATACGTATATAGTTACGTTTCAGTTTGTCGGTGAGGAAACTATGGTCAACCAGTCGTTTCGCACCTTCAGGGAAAGCGGAGTATTTGTTCAGGATTCTGTCCATACGTTTCTTTACCAGGCCAATCTTTTCTCCGAATCTCTCAAAATCAAGACGACAGGGATGGCCGGTTCTGTCGTAAACGTCGCTCTTCTCTATATCAGATGACAGTCCGCCGTCAAGACCGAAGTCATCGCCATTGACATGCAGGCTGGTGTTGATAAGGTCGTAAGCAGGAGCCAGACGGTAATCTTGTCCATTCAGAATCAGCGAGAAATTCTTAAGGTGGTCATCACCATTAGCATAAATGGAATTGAAAACCACAAGGTCAAAGAATCGCTCCATGTCAACCATCCATGCAGCGACATTCGTCCTGATAGCTTTGGCGATATCCTCATAGCAGCCGTTGTATTTGAACTGGAGTCCGGATGTCTGTTCGTTCTTGCCTATTATCGAGGCAAAATCTTCCATAGGGAGTTTTGAACCGTCGGGAAGAATGTCGAAACGGCGGGTAATATATACCGGCTGTCCTTTGGGCGTAAAACATAGACCATTCGCCGCAGTCTGTATGCCGTAAACCTGTGAGGCGATCTGCATCGTAAGATGCTCGTTGGCCGGAATCATCTTGCGGTCACGGAGTGTCTTGTCCCATGGCGCGGGTTTCAATATATGTGTCGAGCGGTCATTGTCGCCTGCTATAATGATTGCATCTGCATTTATTATAGCCGGAAATTTCTCCTGTACACCGGAAACCGATATGCGATGCATGGCATCAGCAATCTCGCCGGCATTCCGGAACTCGTCGATGTCAAATCCCAGTATCGGATTTACTTTTGCCCCGCCGAAGAGTAATTTTGCGGCGTTCGGACTATATGTATCAAATCCCTCCACGAGAGAAGACGGGCAGTTTTTTATTTCAATCATTTGCAATCCTCCTGACGTTAACAGCTCCAATAAAATCTCTGTCGGCCATCGCTTCAAGCAGACCGAAAAAATCCTGTTCATCAATTTTCAGCAAGCGGCAAATCACACGGCGGTTTGCTCCCTCCGGAATCATATTAGAGAAAAAAGGGAACAAGTGCTCCGAATGAAAAGCATCTGTTCTTTTGGGTAACGTCGCAGAAATTGGGGGCATGGGAGAGTCAAGATAATCTTTACAATATTGGAAAGAATATCCGATTCCCGGGTGCTGCTCCGTCAATATTCCGGCTTTTATTTCATTGAAATATACCTCAAGCTGCTTCATACAGTCTGCCTTATACGATATTCAATCTCAATGCCAAGGACATCAAGAATTTTCTTTATGGTGTTGAGTGCAGGATTTCCCTTGCCACGTTCAATATCCTTGATTGTGGCAAGACCCACTTGCGACATTTCAGCAAGATCCTGTTGGGTGAGGGACAGTGTTTCCCTACGCTGTTTCATTATATCCATCAGTTCCATAGTCTGACATAATAAACTTTTTCGCAAAAATAAAGCAAATTTCCAAGACCGCCAAATAAATAGTACAATAAAACATACTTTTAACCTAACAGCAGGTCAAATTGCGCAATCCTTCCTGTCAAAAGTATGATATTCCATACTATTTCATATTATATCCTAATTACATGAGGTAATTATATACCTGTAAGCCACTGACTCCGTATAAAAGCAATTTCATCAGCCTATAGGGATGCAACGTGGTGCATCCGCCAATCTTATTGGGCTAACTTGTTGATATTCGAATGCATATTCGGATGCACCAGGGTGCATCCCTACAAGCTGTCGGCCAATATGTTTATCATCGTATTTAGTCATAGCAACTATTAATTATGCAGAGCCGGATATGCAGGGAAGGATACCCGCATATCCGGCTTCAGAGTGAGATAGAAAATATGATTCAAATTGCTTATTCCCAGAAGAATCGATCCACTTTCTTAAAAGTGATTTTGCGGGAAGTGGGCTTGCCAAACTCGTCTAAGTCTGTGCAACGCATTACTGTTTCGCTGATGTAATCAACCCGATAGGATAAGAAATCCTCTTCAAGACCTTCGCAGCCCTCATCTATATCCAGAATGTTATTTTTATACTTCCATTTGATTGGCCAGGTCTCGTGGACATAGACCGGATCGATATCTGCTTCAAAACCGGTGCCGGTTCCGTCAGCCTTCAGTTGCCAACCCCACCCTATGGTTTGGCCCGATTCAACCGTCTCCCATTTACCGACAAGTTCAGAAGCGCCTTCGCCGGGACCGGGAGCAGGCGTCGGGAGGTCTTGGTTGCTGTCGTTGTCATCGACGCCGCAAGCGGCGATGCTGATGCTCATGCTCATGGTTATGAGCATCCACAGCAAGTATTTGATTGCTTTCATTATTCTAATTATATTTAGTCCATTGATGATTGCTTTTATTCCCAATGGAATTTCTTGACACGATAAAAAGTTACTTTATTGGAGGTCGGAACGCCATGTTCGTCACAAGTAGTGAGTCGCATTGCTGCTTCGTCAATATAATCCACACGATATATTTCTATATCATCCTCATCCTTTGCGTCCTGAATGGTAAGAAGGTCATTTTTATAAGACCATCTGATTCCCCATGTCCCATAACACTTATCTGTAGAAACATTTGATTCGAATCCGATGCCGCTACCATTAGCTTTCAGTTCGTATCCCCATCCGATACCGCTTGTCGAGTATGTATCTTCCCATTTGCCGACAAGTTCGGAGGCACCTTCGCCGGGACCGGGAGCAGATGTGGGGAGGTCTTGGTTGCCGTCGTTGCCGTCGTTGTCATCGCCGCCGCAAGCAGCGATGCTGATGCTCATGCTCATGGTTATGAGCATCCACAGCAGGTGTTTGATTGCTTTCATTGTGTTTTTTGATATGTAGTTTAGTGTTAAAGTTCTGTTCTGATGTGCGTTCTAAGGTTATGATACCTTATAAAATTTGTTGTTGACGCACACGTATATCACGGGGCGATAATACTTCTTAGCTTCTTTCTCGTATTCCTCGAGATTGTCAATCATATCATTGTACAGTTCTTTTTCGTAGGATGACAGGTTTGAATACCCTTTGTTTGCCAATGACATATAGGAATTGTAAAACATCTCCGAAACTGTCCATTTTTCTTTGTCTTGGTCAGCAAAGACATAATAAAACCAGAATGGATTGCGGAAAGTGATTGTTTCATTACTGCCGGGGCCGCTCGTCGAATAATAGTAGGCCTGATTCCCGACTGAGATGTTCACGATTTCCTGGTCGTAAATCGTGTGATGACCGATACCATAGCTAACGTTAGCGTCAGGCAATTTAGCCTTGACCTTCGATTTAATGACAAAGGTATACGTATAATCGGAATACGTGCGGCTTACAGTGACGTTGTCGCGGACAATGCGTTCGATTGAAGGGTCGGAAGGTGTGGAAGGATTTGTGGTAGTGCCGCCGTTTTCCGTCGTATTGCCGGGTTCGTTGGGATTTTCGGGGTCGTCGCCGCCGCAAGATGTGAAAAACACAGATGCTATCACCAGCATCAGGATTGGTTTAAGATACTTGTACATTATTTTCGTACGTGTCGGCTCCGTTCCCGAGCAGACATTGATGGAAAATAAAGAGGCGTGGAACGATGTTCTTGTCTATCTTCTCGGAGGCATCGCCAAACGCCCTGTACAAAATAAACAGTCCACTCCCACGCCTTATCGTATACCGATACCCCTTGTCGGGGAGTGGATATGCGACAAGCATGAGCGTTGTCTTTGACTGCTTTCCCTTTGTACTATGAAAATTTGGCGATTTCCGAGAAAGGATAAAGCACGAAACGCTTCTATGTAATTCGGCGGATTTCTCCCGCCGCTGTAAAATTAGTTATTTATATCGGAACAGCAAAATATGGGAATCGAAAATATAAGAAATATCTATAAATATTTATGTTTCAATAATTTTCTACCACTACATCGCCTCTCCGAGGCTCCGCTTTTGTGAGTGGATTCTTTCCCCAGGCTCGACCCTTACGGGCCATCGCCAGGGGTTGGACACGACCTCGGCCATCCGGGCCTCCGAGGGGGAAAAGGAGAAGCGTATCCGTCTGAAAAACCGGCCACAAAATCGGGTCTTTTCGGAGGGATACTGACTTTCTAAAAAAGAGGCGGCCGCGCTCCGGGAGAGGGCGGCCGCCGATATTTGGGGGAATCGTCTGAGCGTTGGCTCAGACGCGGATAGGGGTATCCGGGGGATTACATCATCTGGAGCTTGAAGTTTACGGGGACGGTATACCATACGGCTACCGGCTGGCCGTTCATCTTGCCGGGGATGAATTTGGGGAGGCTCTTGACCACGCGCACGGCTTCTTTGTCGAGGTCGGGGTCTTTACCGCGGAGCACGATTACTTCGCCTACGTTACCGTCTTTCTTCACAACGAACTTCACTACCACGCGGCCCTGGATGTTGTTTTCAGCAGCCATGGGAGGATAGTTGATGTGGGAGCCGAGGTATTTGAGGAGCTCGCCTTCGCCGCCGGGGAACTGAGGCATCTGCTCAACGGCAGTGAAGACCTCTTCCTTGGCTACTACGGGCTTTTTCTCTTCAACGATGATCTCTTCCTTGTGTTCGCGCACAACGTTGAGGTCGTCGGTACCCTGGTCGAAAGTGGTGGAACCGGCTGCTGCTGTCGACTCGGCGACGTCGTCCTTCGAGGTGATGTCCTCGGTCACTTCGTCGTCGGCAGCGATGGCGATTTCGGTATCCTTGATGGTATTGAGAATCTCTTCGGGGAGAGCCTCTTCACGCTGGGGTTCTTCCACCGCCTGCTGCACTTCCTCTTCCTGCTGCTCTTCAGCCTCTGCTTCAGCTTCCATAGCGGCAAGCTGCTGCTCAAGCTGAGCCTGGAGTTCGAGTTCGCGCTGCTCGCGGCGATAGTCGGAATACATGCCCCAGAAATAACCGCCTATAAGTACTACCACCAGGCCGATGATCACGAAGAGCACGGCGCGGTTGTGGCGCTTGTCGCTTTGACGGCGGAGCTGGTATGCACCAAACTCCTTGTTTTTGCCCTCAAAGATAAGGTCGGTCCATTCTTTTGATGAAAGATCTACATCTTTTGCCATTGTGTCTGTTCTTTTTGCGGTTAATTAATATAGTCGTTCATCACTTCTTACTTCTTGGCATGCTTGATCTTGTAGTCGCCCACCATAGCTTCGTCGACGTCGGTGAGCGAGCCGAGCTGGTAGCGGGAGATCTGGTTGATCTGCATTTCGTCGAGAGCGGAGATAACGCTCTCCCACGATGCGTCGGGCATAGGTTTGATAATCACAACGGGGCGCTCGTACTGGTCGCTGTTACGGATTTTCTTGGCAGCTTCCTGGAACTGCTCCTCGGTGATTTTCTTGTCGCGCCATTCCTGTTTCTTCTTCTCGACGTCGGCCAGCACGCCCTTGTTGCGGTCGTGGAGGATTTTACGGATGCCCTGCTGGGCGGCTCCGTCGTTGCCGAGGAAGTGAGTCATCTCGAGGTTGGAGGAAACGACGTCGGAACCGTTGAGCTCGAGCTCGGGCTTACCGGTATAGTAGTATACGGTGTTGCCTTTTACGTTACCGTTGTCGTCGTAGTCGGTGTCGAGGATGAGGGTAATGGCTTCAGATTCCTTAGCCTTCTGAAGTTCGGTCTGCTCAAGCTTCTCGTTGGTAGGAAGCGCGATGCTCAGGGTCTGGGACTTGATCATCGTGGTACAGAGCATGAAGAACGTAATCAGAAGCATGTTCATGTCAACCATGGGGGTGAAATCCACATGGATGGCCATCTTTTTCTGGGCGCCTTTTTTCTTTTTGCCGCCCGATGATTGTTCTATCTGTGCCATAACTATTAGTCAGCTTCCGTTTTGAGGGCCGTCATCACAGAGAATTTGTTCATCTTGATGGTCTGAAGGTTGTCGAGCACCTGATGGATGGTCTCGTACTTCGTGCCACGGTCAGATTTCACGGCGATGCCTTCGCCCTTCTGGATAGCGTCCTTGATGTTAGTGTTCGAGGAGTTGTAGATGGCGCGCATCCAGATCTGGAACTCGTTGGTTGCGATGGAATTCCCATTCTCGTCGGTGTAGACGATGTCCTTGAAGGGGATGCCCACGTCGCGGGGTTTCAGATTGCCCATGATGACGGGTTTGTCGGCGGTCTGGCCGAGGAACTCGTCCTGCTTGGTGGTTTCAAGCGAGAGAAACTCATGCATTTTTTCAAGGGGCACGCCAAATGAAGCGTTCTTTGCAAACTTGTCGAGGTCGAGCGGAGTGATTCCGAGTTTTTTGCCGGTTTTGCGCTCGTAGTCGGCTGCAGCGGTGCGGAGCACCTCGCGGCGGAGGGCTTCCGAGCCCCACTCTTCAGCGTTGTCAGGATCGGCGTCGCCAAGGAGCGACATGAACACGTTGCCCTGAGGAGCCACGAGAATCTGAGCCACGTTGGAGGTGGGAACCTTGATCTCCGAAACCGACGAAGGGGTGATAACCGTCACCGGTTCCTTCTGGAGGAAGGTCGAAGTCAACATGAAGAAAGTAAGCAAAAGAACGGTAACGTCGCTCATCGCGGTCATGTCGATGAGGGTACTCTTTCTTTTAATTTTTACTTTTCCCATATTTTCCTTAGATTATTAGAATTGTTTTGATGCGTTTAGGAAAATCGGGGATCAGTGGGTAGCTGCAAACGACTGTACAATCGAGAAGCCGATTTCGTCGATAGCGTAGGTCAGGTTGTCGATCTTGTTGGTGTAGAAGTTGTAGGAGATTACAGCGAAGGCACCGGTTGCGATACCGAAGGCGGTGTTCACAAGGGCCTCGGAAATACCGGTGGAGAGTTCCGACGAGTCGGGAGCACCGGAAGCAGACAGAGCCTGGAACGATTTGATCATACCGAGCACAGTACCGAGAAGACCGACGAGAGTACCGAGGGTGGTGAGGGTAGCCACGATGGGGAGGTTCTGCTGGAGCGAGGGCATCTCGATGGCGGTAGCCTCTTCAACTTCCTTCTGGAGGGTGGCGATTTTCTGCTCTTTGGTCAGGACGGTGTTGCGGTCCATTTCCTCGTAGCGGTTGAGGGCGGCTGCAACGACAGCTGCTACAGAGCCTTTCTGCTTGGCGCAGAGAGCCTGGGCGCCTTTGATGTCGTTGGTGGCGAGGCATTTCTTCACAGCTTCAACGAATTTGGCGATGTTGCCGGTGCCTTTGGCGCTCTTCAGAGCGATAGCGCGCTCAACGGAGAGAACGATAACGGTGAGGAAGAGGGTCTGAAGAATAGGAACGATGATACCGCCTTTGAATACGGTGCCGATCAGGTCGACGGGATGAGCTTTAGCGAATTCGTCGCCGGCAAACCACATAGAGATACCGTCGAAGCCTTCAGCGTCGAAATGGCTGGGGTGGCCAAACACGAAGAGGAACAGGCAGACTGCCACTACGAAGCAGGCGATGATAACCAAGAAGGCGTTCTTGATACCGCGTACGTTGCTACCGGGTTTCACGGTAGGAGCTGAATTGGGCTTTTGAGCTTCCATAATTTTAAGGTCAAAAAAATAATTAAGATGTTATTAATAAAAGTATTGTTTCTTTGTAAGTTGTCATTATGAATCCCTGCGGGCATACCGCGAGGGGGATGGTCTGCATGGGGACGTTCCGGAGTCAGACCGGAGACGCGTGCGGGCCGGAATGAAGCTATGCATTGAAAGCCGGACGGATTTCCGGCCGAGATAATTTCATGGCGTCAGAACGGATAAGCTGTATAATCAGTGCTTCCGGCATCCCTACGCAGGCCTGTCGTGGCCTCGGAAGCCGCCTCCGGCTTAAAAGCTAATTGCAAAATTATCATTATATTTTTATCTGACAAAATTTTTGAATATGATTTTAAACATTTTTCGCGCGGCCAGGACGTATATTCCATAGCTCTATGGAGCCACATACGTCGCGGGGAAAGGACATGGTGTCGCGCCGGAGGCTACCCGCGGGGAGTCGCAAGCCGATACGGCAACGGCCGCCCGGGGTCCCAATCCGAGACCGCTCTATGTTTCAACGCGGATTCGGCATTTTCCATATACGCCGGAGCTTAATTAGCGAAATTTTTCATTAATTTAATAAGAAGTGACAAAAATTATAACTACCTTTGCCCTTCGAAAAACTCCAGTGCGCCTTCCCCCTGCTTATAAAGCGGCTACAGACGCAAGATTCTTCCATAGCCACCAGAATTCACATATTATATAATGAATATCGGGATTAAAGTAAAAAAAGGCCTCGACCTGCATCTGCAGGGAGCGGTGGCCGATTCTCGCCAGTGCGAAGTGAAACCCGTGACAACAGTTGCCATCGTGCCCGACGATTTCGTCGGGCTCGTCCCCAAAATGGAGGTACGCGAAGGCGATGAAGTGCTGGCCGGGCAGCCGCTTTTCCATGCAAAAAACTGCGAGGCGCTGAAAGTAGTGTCGCCCGCACAGGGGAAGGTAAAAGCCGTAGTGCGCGGAGAACGCCGTAAGATTCTGCGCGTGGAGGTTGAAGTAACCGGCGAGCAGGCTGTAAAGCACGCCGTCGACGGAGCGCTTACCGATGCCGCCAAGGCCAAGGCCCTCCTGCTCGAATCCGGGCTCTGGGCCATGACGCTCCAGCGGCCCTATGCCATCGTCACCAATCCCGACGCCGAGATACGTGATATTTTCGTTTCCGGCTTCGACTCCGCTCCGCTGGCCGAAAGCCCCGCTGAGTTTACCGACCAACAGCGCAAGGCAATGCAGGCCGGAGTGAAGCTTCTGGCTACACTGACAGCCGGAAAGGTATACGCAACCCGCCAGACCTGGCAGCAGATTCCCGACCTCGAAGGTGCCGAGATGGTCACCGTAAGCGGCCCTCATCCTTCGGGCAACGCCGGCACGGCCATCGGCCTGGTAAAACCCGTCAACAAGGGTGAGACTGTGATGACCCTTACGCTCGACACCCTGATGCGCATCGGCACTCTCGCCCTTACGGGTACAGTGCCCTGCTCCACCACCGTGGCCCTCACCGGATCTGAAATCGAGACGCCCAAGATGGTCGAAACCCTTATCGGAGCCTCGCTCAGCGAGCTGCTGAAGGGAGAGGTAAAGGCCGACGGACGCCACCACCGCGTTATTTCGGGCAACGTGCTCACCGGAGTGAACGCCGGAGCCGACGGCTACCTGCGCTATCCCTACACGCAGGTCACCGTGATTCCCGAAGGCGACGATGCCGACGAATTCATGGGCTGGGCCTCCGTATCGCCCAAAAAGATGAGCACAAGCCGCTCGTTTCCCGGCCATTTCCTCGCCAAAAAGCTTTTTAACCCCGACGCCCGCCTTCTCGGCGGCCGGCGCGCCATGATAATGAGCGGGCAGTATGACGATGTAGTTCCTCTCGACATTCTCCCAGAATATCTCATAAAGGCCATCATAGCCCGCGACATCGACCGCATGGAGCAGCTCGGCATCTACGAGGTGGCACCGGAGGATTTCGCGTTGGCCGAATACGTCGACACCTCGAAGCTCGAGTTGCAGAAAATCGTGCGCGAAGGCCTCGACTATCTGCGCAAAGAGCTTGAATAAGAACTGAATGAACCAATCAGCACCGATGTGAACCATCAGATATGAAAGCACTAAAGAAAATATTCGACAAAGCCCGTCCGCACTTCAGCGAGGATGGCAGACTCCATGCCTTCCGCTCGGTGTTCGACGGATTCGACACCTTCCTGTTCACTCCCAACGAGACCTCGGCCTCGGGCGTGCACATCCACGACAGCATGGACTCCAAGCGCACGATGATTATCGTGGTGCTGGCGCTGCTGCCCTGCCTCTTTTTCGGCATGTACAACACCGGCTACCAGCATTGGCTGGCCTGCGGTCAGACCGAGTTCCCCTTCTGGAGCCTGCTGTTCTACGGATTTCTCGCTGTACTTCCGCGCATCGTAGTAAGCTACGTAGTGGGCCTCGGCATTGAGTTTGTCGTCGCACAGTGGCGCAAGGAGGAAATTCAGGAGGGATTTCTCGTGACGGGACTTCTCATTCCCATGATATGCCCCATCGAGACGCCGCTATGGATGATTGCCGTAGCCACGGCCTTCAGCGTGATTTTCGTAAAAGAAGTGTTCGGCGGAACTGGCTACAATATATTTAATGTGGCACTGGTGACGCGCGCCTTCCTCTTCTTCGCCTATCCGGCCAAGATGAGCGGCGACGGCGTGTTTGTGTCGCTCAGCCCGATGCTCGGCTTCGGAGGCCACGCTCCCGACGGCTTCACCGGCGCCACCCCGCTGGGTCAGCTGGCATCAGCTACCGTTGGCTCGCATGCCGAAGTTGCCCAGGCGATGACCACCCTCACCAACGAACCGCTCACCACCTGGCAGATGTTTCTCGGCCTGATGCCCGGCTCGTTTGCCGAGACCTCCACGCTGTTCATCCTCGTGGGTGCGGCTATCCTGCTGCTCACCGGCATAGCCAGCTGGCGCATCATCCTGTCGGTATTCGCCGGAGGCGCCGTCATGGCGCTGATTGCCAACGCATTCGCAACGCCCACCTATCCGGCATCCTTCCTTTCGGTGGCCGATCAGCTCTGCCTCGGCGGATTCGCCTTCGCAGCCGTGTTCATGGCCCCCGACCCCGTGACGGCATGCCGCACCAACACCGGCAAATACATCTATGGTTTCCTGGTAGGCGCTATCGCAATAATCATCCGCACCTACAATACCGGCTATCCCGAAGGAGCCATGCTGGCCGTGCTGCTTATGAACGCGCTTGCTCCGCTTATCGACTACTGCGTGGTAGAATCCAACGTGCGTCGCCGTCTGAGCCGCGTGAAACGCTGATCACCAACCCGAAGAATTTGAACAGACAATCATCATAACCACGATATGATCAACAAACAAAGCAACGTCTACACCATAGTCTACATCACCGTAATGGTGATTGTGGTGGGAGCCGCCCTGGCATTCACCGCCATGGGGCTTAAAAGCCGCCAGCAGGAGAATGCCGACGCCGACAAGATGAGGCAGATTCTAATGTCGGTCCATGTGGCTACCGACCGCTCCGACGTAGTCGAGACCTTCAACACCACCGTAACCTCGCAACTGATTGTCGATACCGAGGGCAACATCGTAGCCGAAGGCAACGAGGCTTTCGCCGTCGACGTGGCCGCCGAGGCCAAAAAGCCGGCAGCCGAGCGCAAGCTCCCCGTGTATGTCTGCACTATGGCCGACGGAGCCACCAAATATGTGCTTCCGCTCGCCGGAATGGGCCTCTGGGGTCCGATCTGGGGATATGTGGCAATCGACAGCGACGGTACAACCATCTACGGCGCCTTCTTTGACCATCAGGGAGAGACCCCGGGACTGGGCGCCGAGATAACAAAACCGGCATTCACCGACCAGTTTGAAGGAAAAGAAATTTTCAAAAGCGGCCGGTTCCGCCCCGTCGAGGTCGTGAAGAAAGGGATGAAACCCGAAGGCGACGCCGACTACGTCGACGGCATCTCCGGAGGCACTATCACCTCCAAGGGTGTAAGCGCCATGCTCGGCGACTGCCTCCGCCCCTACCGCGCTTACCTCGAAAAGGCAGCCCGCTGAAGCGCCGGATCCACACATAATCAATAAGTTGATTTCACACATTTTGAATTCTCCCTGTCATGGCAGAAAAAATCAAAAACAAGGATATTTTCTTCAACCCCTTCTCGAAGGACAACCCCGTAGTGGTACAGGTGCTCGGCATCTGCTCCGCGCTGGCGGTAACGGCCAAACTTGAGCCGGCGCTGGTGATGGGTATCTCGGTAATCGCCGTGCTTGCCTTCTCCAACGTGATTATCTCGCTGCTGCGCAACACCATCCCCACCAACATCCGCATCATCGTGCAGCTCGTGGTGGTGGCTGCCCTGGTAATCATCGTCAACCAGCTGCTGATAGCATTCGCCTACGACGTCAGCCGCCAGCTCTCGGTATTCGTGTCGCTGATCATCACCAACTGTATCCTGATGGGACGCCTCGAGGCCTTTGCCATGGGCAACAAGCCCTGGCCGTCGTTTCTCGATGGTGTGGGCAACGGCATCGGCTATTCGCTCGTGCTCGTAATAGTGGCCTTCTTCCGCGAACTGCTCGGCAGCGGCACTCTGATGGGATTCCAGGTGGTTCCCCAATGCTTCTACGACGCCGGCTACGCCAACAACGGCCTGATGATTCTCCCACCCATGGCTCTCATCGTGGTGGCATGCATAATCTGGGTACACCGCGCCCACAACAAGGAGCTGCAGGAGAAATAATCCGCGGCAGAGCCATAAACCCTACCCTTTAGAAGACAACAGAATACATATATCTACCGCAGATGGAAAACCTGAATCTGTTCATACGGTCGATTTTCGTCGACAACATGGTGTTCGCCTACTTTTTGGGCATGTGCTCATTCCTGGCCGTGTCGAAAAACGTAAAGACCGCCTTCGGTCTGGGCGTAGCCGTAACCTTCATGCTGGTCATCACCCTCCCAATCAACTACCTGCTCCAGACCTACGTGCTCCAGGCAGGCGCACTGAGCTGGCTCGGGCCTGATTTCGCCGACGTAGACCTCAGCTTCCTCTCGCTCATCATGTTCATCGCCGTAATAGCATCGATGACCCAGCTCGTCGAGATGGCCGTAGAGAAATATTCTCCGTCGCTCTATGCGTCGCTCGGCATCTTCCTGCCTCTTATAGCCGTGAACTGCGCCATTCTCGGCGGTTCGCTCTTCATGCAGCAGCGCGGATTCGACAGCGTATGGACCGCCACATGTGCCGGCGCCGGCTGGGGTATCGGCTGGCTTCTGGCCATTTCGGCAATCGCCGCCATCCGCGAGCGCGTGGCCTCCTACTCCAACGTCCCGGCCCCGCTGCGCGGCATCGGCATCACCTTCATAATCTGCGCTCTGATGGGCATCGCCTTCATGAGCTTCCTCGGCATCAAAATCTGATTAGCAACACAACAGAATGACTACACTCGCAACGTCGCCCATGGGCGCCACCCTTCTGTCGGGAATAGGTATTTTCTTAGTGATTACCCTTCTGCTGGTTATAGTGCTCCTCGTGGCCAAGCACTTCCTGGTCAGCTCGGGCAAAGTGACCGTCACCATCAACGACGACCGCAAGGTGAGCGTCGAATCCGGGCGTCCGCTTCTCTCAGCCCTGGCCACCGAAAACGTTTTCCTCCCCTCGGCCTGCGGCGGCAAAGGCAGCTGCGGCCAGTGCAAGGTACGCGTCACTGAAGGTGGCGGCGAGATTCTTCCCACCGAAGCCGTACATTTCACCCGCAAGGAGATTAAAGACAACTGGCGACTCGCCTGCCAGGTGAAAGTGAAGGGCGACCTTGACATCAAGGTTCCGGCCGAAGTGCTCGACATCAAGGAATACGAGTGCACCGTGGTGTCGAACAACAATGTCGCCACATTCATCAAGGAATTTATAGTGGCACTCCCCGAAGGCGAGCACATGAACTTCATCCCCGGCTCCTACGCTCAGATCAAGATTCCACCCTTCTCTATCGATTACGACAAAGACATCGACAAAGCCTCGATCGGCAAGGAGTATCTGCCGGCATGGGAGAAATTCGGATTGTTCAACCTCAAGTGCGTCAACCCCGAGACAACGGTCCGCGCCTACTCCATGGCCAACTATCCGGCCGAAGGCGACCGCTTCATGCTCACCGTGCGCATCGCCACTCCCCCGTTCAAGCCGAAACCCGAAGTGGGCTTCATGGACGTCAACCCCGGTATCGCATCAAGCTATATCTTCACCCTAAAGCCCGGCGACAAAGTGCTGATGAGCGGCCCCTACGGTGACTTCCACCCGATTTTCGATACCAAAAACGAGATGATGTGGATTGGCGGAGGCGCCGGTATGGCCCCCCTGCGCGCGCAGATTATGCATATGACCAAGACGCTCAAGACCACCGACCGCAAGATGAACTACTTCTATGGCGCCCGCGCCCTCAACGAGGTGTTCTATCTCGACGACTTCCTGCAGCTTGAAAAGGAATTCCCCAACTTCAAGTTCCATCTGGCTCTCGACCGTCCCGATCCGGCAGCCGACGCCGCAGGAGTGAAATACACCCCTGGATTCGTGCATCAGGTAATCTACGACACATACCTCAAGGACCACGAGTCGCCCGAGGATATCGAATACTACATGTGCGGTCCCGGCCCGATGAGCAAGGCCGTTAACGGCATGCTCGACTCGCTCGGCGTAGATCCCGCCAACATCCACTACGACAATTTCGGCGGCTGACGACCGCTCCTCTCCCTCTCCCTCATCAGTTGATATGATTGATATACACGAAGGTTACGACCTTACACGAATGACCACATTCGGCCTCAAGGCCGGATGTGGCCGTTTGATTGAATACTACAACGCCGACGACCTGGTCACGCTTTATGAGAGCGGGATGCTCGCCGACGTTCTTCCCATAGGTGGCGGCAGCAACATGCTTTTTGTCAGTCCGCGCTACGACGGGACGGTGGTTCACTGCCGCTCTGCCCGCATGGAATTTTCCGTTCCCGACGCCAAAGGCCACGTGGTCTGCACCGCAGGTGCCGGCGTAACGCTCGACGACCTCTGCCGCGAAGCCTGCGCCCGTGGGCTCTGGGGCATCGAAAACCTCTCGGGCATCCCCGGCGAGGTTGGCGGCGCCTCTGTGCAGAACGTAGGGGCCTACGGCACCGAATGGAAGGATGTGGCGGTGGAAATACGCTGCTTTGATACCGCCACAGGGCGCACCATTTCGCTATCCAACGCCGATTGCAGCTACGGCTACCGCGACTCTATGTTCAAGCATCTCGACCGCACGGGTTCGCTCATCGTCTACGAGGCCGTCGTAGAGTTATCCACACTTCCGAAGCCCGTGCTAAGCTATGCAGCACTCCAGAAAGCCTTCGGCGACGCTGACCCGCAGACCCTTACCCCCGAAATGCTCCGGCGGGAGGTTATCGCCCTGCGCGACGCCAAACTCCCCTCTCCCGTACAGACCGGAAGCGCCGGAAGCTTTTTCAAGAATCCTGTTGTCACGCCCGCGGAATATGACCGTATTCAGGCGCAGACCGAGACACCCGTTCCGGGCCATCGTCTCGACTCCGGCGATGTCAAGCTCTCGGCCGCATGGCTCATCGACAAGGCCGGATGCAAACCGCTCACCCGCGGAGGGGCCGCTCTCTGGCCCGCGCAACCGCTCGTAATCGTCAACGCCACCGGCCGGGCAACCGGAGCCGACGTAGTGGCTCTCGAGCAGGCTGTAATCAATCGCGTCGCCGAGCGTTTCGGCGTCACGCTTCATCCCGAAGTAATCCATATCGGATAAAAACACATACTGAAATCCACAACCCATCCATGGCATCATTCATAATCGAAGGCGGCAGGCCGCTCAGCGGCGAAATCGTACCTCAGGGTGCAAAAAACGAAGCTTTGCAGGTAATCAGCGCCACATTGCTGACATCGCGCGAGGTAACAATCGACAATGTGCCCGAAATCAGCGACGTCAAAAACCTCATCGAGCTCCTGCGCATGCTCGGCGTGGAAATCACGCGCCACCGGCGCGGACTCTACACCTTCTGTGCCCGGAATATCGACACCGGATATGCCATGAGCGAGGATTTCGTGAAGCGGTGCGCACGCCTGCGAGGATCGGTGCTTGTGGTCGGCCCGCTGCTGGGCCGCATGGGGAAGGCATATTTCCCCAAACCGGGAGGCGACAAAATAGGGCGCCGCAAAGTCGACACCCACATTCAGGGCTTCATGAATCTCGGAGCCGCCTACGAATATGACCCGGCCCTCAAGGCATATCTTCTGACCATCCCGGAAAAACATCTCAGGGGTTGCTACATGCTTCTCGACGAAGCATCCGTGACCGGTACGGCCAATATCCTTATGGCCGCCGCGTGCGCCACAGGCTCAACCACCATCTACAATGCCGCATGCGAACCCTACGTGCAGCAACTCTGCTCGCTGATGCAGAAAATCGGCTACACCATATACGGCACAAGCTCAAATCTGCTCACCGTCGACGGCCAACCCGACCTATGGCGCGAGCACGGACCTGAAATCCGGCATACGATTCTCCCGGATATGATCGAGGTAGGCAGTTTCATCGGCATGGCAGCCATAACGCGCAGCGAGCTCACCATAAAGAACGTGAGCTACCGCAATCTCGGCATTATCCCCGAGAGCTTCCGTCGGCTCGGTATCCGCCTGGAGCAGCGAGGCGACGACATCTACGTGCCTGCCCAGGATAGTTATATCATCGAGACTTCGCTCGACGGTTCAATCATGAACATAGCCGACGCTCCATGGCCCGGCCTCACCCCCGACCTTCTCAGCGTGATGCTCGTAGTGGCCACGCAGTGCCGCGGCAGTGTGCTTATCCATCAGAAAATGTTCGAGAGCCGCCTCTTCTTTGTCGACAGCCTTATCGACATGGGTGCCCAGATACTTCTGTGCGACCCACACCGTGCCGTGGTCATCGGCCACGACCATAAGTTCACCCTCCGCGCCAACAATATGAGCTCGCCCGACATCCGCGCGGGTATCGCCCTGCTCCTTGCGGCGATGTCGGCCAAAGGCACCAGCACAATAGGCAATATCGAGCAGATCGACCGCGGATACGAGAACATCGACGAGCGCCTCAACGCACTCGGCGCCTCAATCCGGCGCATTGACTGACGGCTCGGAGGAGCCAGGGCGGCCTACTCCGGCATCTCATCGGGATTTCATTTGGCAAATCGGATAAGAAATTGGCATTTACGGCGCATCACGAATAATTACGGAAATTTTTCGCCAATTAATCGTATATTTGCGATAAGTAACCGCTCAAAACTATTCTGAACAGTTACTTACTGTAAACCAATCAACCCAAACCGTTTCAACCGTCGCGCCGCGTCGCCGGCACGACCGTCTTCCCCTCAACCCCGATGATTACACTGATGATTGTGCTCTTCGTGGCGGGCTACCTCATGATAGCCCTTGAGCACGTGATTAACATCAACAAAGCCACATTCGCACTGATGATGTGCGGCCTGCTCTGGGCAGTCTATGCCATAGGCGGCCACGATCCCAATCTCTCGGAAGATTTAATCATTGCTTTGGGCGACACATGCGAGATAGTGGTGTTCCTCATCGGCGCCATGACCATAGTGGAGCTTATCGACCGCTATGGAGGCTTCAACATCATCGTAAGGCACATAAACGCGAAAAACAAGCGCGGCCTGATGTGGGTGCTTGCCTTCGTGGCGTTTTTTCTTTCGAGCATACTCGACAATATGACCACCACCATCATCATGGTGATGATGCTCCGGCGGATGCTCTCCAACCAGAAGGAGCGCTGGCTCTTTGCATGCGTCATCGTCCTGGCGGCCAACTCGGGCGGCGCATGGTCGCCCATCGGCGACATAACCACGATTATGCTGTGGATGAAGAACTACGTATCGTCGGTAAGCCTTATCGTCAATCTGATTCTTCCCTCGCTCATCTCAGTGGTGATACCGACATTCATAGCCTCGCGCGCCATCAAGAACGAGCCCATGGAGCAACTCAACGCCATCGACCAGCGTATCGGCTACGAGATGAGCCGCCACCACGGCAGAATCTCCATCCTTATCCTGGTCTGCGGCGTGGGGGGACTGCTTTTCGTGCCCCTGTTCAAGTCAATCACACATCTCCCTCCCTACATGGGCATTCTGATTTCGCTCGGCCTTCTGTGGCTTCTCACCGAGATAATCGTGCGCCGCTACCGCCTCGACGGCAAAATCGAGGGCCGCATATCGCAGGTAGTGCGCCATATCGATATGTCGACCATCCTCTTCTTCCTCGGCATCCTTCTTTCGGTCGGTGCCCTCCAGCAAGCCGGAATCCTCAACCATCTGGCCATGTGGCTCGACTCGACATTCCATCAGCCATACATCATCAACGGTGTGATAGGCGTGCTCTCGTCGATTGTCGACAATGTACCCCTGGTAGCCGCTTGCATGAACATGTATCCCGTAATGACGCCCGACATGATCGCCGCTGCCGCCGATCCGGCCTACGCAGCCTATTTCGTGGAGGACGGCCTGTTCTGGCACCTGCTCACATTCTGCGCCGGCGTGGGAGGCTCCATGCTCATCATCGGCTCGGCCGCCGGCGTTGTGGCCATGGGCATCGAGAAGATTCCCTTCCTATGGTACGCAAAGAAAATCACGTGGATGGCCTTCCTGGGATATATAGCCGGCATGGTGTGCATCTGGCTGGAGACGTTTGTGCTCACCATCTGATTCGGACATACTGCACCAAACCATCGGCGCCGACGGATTGTTTAATCTCTGTAAAAACAATTAAACATTCCATCGCCATGACCGACCGTATTTCCTACGAAGAGAAAAAAGAACTTCCAGATTCAGTATTCGGACTTCCCGAGCGCCGCGAGTACCCCATGCCCGACGCCGCCCATGTGCGTGCTGCCGAAGCATATTTCCGCTATTGTCCCGAAGAGCTCAAACCGCGCCTTGCACGTGCCATAATGGCACGTGCCAAAGAGTTCGGGGTAGACGTAGAGAGTCCCACCGTGCTCTCCTATGCGGAGCAGTAAACCGACCTATATCAACATTCTGACCTCATATTGCACAGTTCACGGCCCTCTTTGCACATTATTAAATTAACCTAAAAGGATCGTGAAGTTTTTAAGATTTGGCAGGGTATTTGTAAATTTGCCACAAATTGCACCTGCAAGTTATGAAGGAAGAATTTCAAGATATAGCCCCTTACGACGACAGTGAATTTCAACGCCACATGAAGCAGCTCGTGGCTGAACCCGGCTTTGAAAACGCCATAAAGTACGTAATGCCCGACGCCGACTACCCCTCGCTGGTATCGCAGCTCACCGCCCTGCGCGGCAAAGACGAGTTCCAGCACACGGTGATGCTCGGCATTCTCGAACTGCTCGAGCGCAAGACCACCGCCGGAGTAAGCGAAAGCGGAGAGGCGAACATCTGCCCCGGCCACAACGCGCTGTTCATTTCCAATCACCGCGACATAGTGCTCGACGCATCGTTTCTCGGCCTTGTGATGATTCGCCACGGACTTCCCGCACAGGAGGTTGCTCTCGGCGACAACCTGCTTATCTACCCCTGGATCGAGAACCTCGTAAGGCTCAACAAGGGTATCATCGTAAAGCGCAATCTGCGCCTTACCAAAGCTCTTGAAGCCGCAAAGCAGCTCTCGGGCTACATCCGCTACTGCATCGGCGAGAAACACCAGTCGGTATGGCTCGCCCAGCGCGAGGGGCGCGCGAAGGATTCCAACGACCTTACCCAGGAGAGTGTAATCAAAATGCTCGCTCTCAGCGGCGACTCCGAATTCATGGCCGAGCGGCTGATGGGGCTGAACATTACTCCTCTGTCCATATCCTACGAATACGACCCCAACGATTATCTGAAGGCCCGCGAATTCCTTGCGCGCCGCCGCGACCCGGAATTCAAGAAATCGCAGCGCGACGACCTGTTCAGCATGGAGACGGGCATCCTTCAGTACAAGGGCCGCGTTAATTTCGCCTTCTGCCCGTGTATCAATCCGCAGCTGGAGTCCATGGCAGAGAACCCCGACAAGGTGGAGGTCGTTCACCGCGTATGCGCCATTATCGATTCCGAAATCCATCGCAACTACCGCATTTATCCGGTCAACTACATTGCATTCGACCGGGTGGAAGGTGGCAGCCGCTTCGCCTCAGAGTATTCCCCGGCCGAAGTGGAGGCGTTCAACAGCTATATCGAGTCGCAGCTCGACAAGGTTGACCTTCCCGACGTTTCGGCCGAAGAACGCGAATTCATGCGCGACCAGATCATGCGCATGTATGCCAACCCGTTGCGCAACAAGCTCGCCGCGCTCCACCCCTCCCACATCTGATTCTCCTCCCCTCCATGCGTGCCCCTCTGCTTGCTCTCGCCGTTCTGCTTTGTGTCGGCATCATTGCCGACGCTTATATCTACGTGCAGACGCGCCGCAGATGCCAAAGCCCGCTATGGAGCCGCCTTACTCTATGGAGTTCAATCGCGCTTGTGGCACTGATGTTTGTGGCCATGTGTCTGCCGGCCCGCTTCGGCTCGGAGCAGACCCTGGCCATAAAAATGTGGACGCTTTTCGCATGGCTCAGCGTCTACGCCTCGAAATACGTCGGGGTGATTGTCGACCTGATAGCCTCAGCGCCTCGGCTCTTCAGACGCGACCGCCTGCACTGGCTTACAAAAGCCGGCATCGGATTGAGTGCGATTCTATTTGCAGCCATGTGGTGGGGAGCGCTCATAAACCGCTACCGTATCGATGTGCGCCATGTTGAAGTACCGGTGGAAAATCTTCCCCCGGCATTCGATGGAATGACGATTGCCCAGTTTTCAGACCTCCATACCGGCACATTCGGCTCCGACACGACGTTCGTCGCGGACCTTGTGGACCGCATCAACGCGCTCCACGCGGATGTTATCGTGTTCACCGGCGACATCGTGAACCGCCGCTCCGACGAGATGAAGCCATTCATCGGCCCCCTGAGCCGCCTCGATGCACCGATGGGCGTCTACGCCATTCTCGGCAACCATGACTACGGCGACTATCTCGACTGGCCCTCCCCTGCCCGGAAGGCCGACAACATGCAGCGCCTCTACGACCTCTACGGGCACACGCCCATGCGCCTGCTGCTGAACGAAACGGAATGGCTTCGACGCGGCAACGATTCAATTGCCCTGATCGGAGTGGAGAACATCGGCGACCCGCCATTCACCATCTATGGTTCTCTGTCCAAAGCATATCCCCGGCTTGCCGACTCCAACTCCAAAATCCTGCTGACCCACAATCCGCAGCATTGGGTCGATTCCATCGCCGCCACCCCTGACGCCAACGTGGCCCTTACTCTTTCGGGCCACACACACGCCATGCAGATTGAGCTGGGCAGCATATCGCCCGCAGCCTGGCGTTATCCCACGTGGGGCGGCCTATATTCCGATTCCACCGGGAGCCGCCACCTGTACGTCAACATCGGCGCCGGAACCGTAGGCATTCCCATGCGCATGGGCGCTACTCCCGAAATCACACTAATCACGCTGCGTTCGCGCTGATTTTCCCTATACTTCTCATCCATGCAAAACGCCACCACGCCCGACGCCATCATTGCCCGGGAACTCGGGCTGAATCCGGCCCACGTCACGGCCGTCATCAACCTCCTTGCCGATGGCGCTACAATCCCGTTCATCAGCCGATACCGGAAGGAAGCCACCGGCAATATGGACGAGGTGGCGATTTTCCGCATCGAGCAGCGCGCGGCCGAACTTGCCGAACTCGAAAAGCGCCGCGCATATATCCTCGAAACCATACGCAGCCAGGAGAAACTCACACCCGAACTCGAGGAGCGTATCCTCGCCACGCTCAACCCCTCGGAACTCGAGGACATCTATCTCCCCTACAAACCGAAACGACGCACACGCGCCCAGATGGCCCGCGAAGCCGGTCTGGAACCGCTTGCCAAAATCATCATGGCCCAGCGCACGCCCGACGTAGGCCGGGCAGCCGCAAAATTCACCGGCGAGAAAGTCGCTACCGCCGACGAAGCCATAAAGGGAGCCCGCGACATCATAGCCGAGTGGGTGAATGAATCGGAGGCGGCCCGCTCGCGCGTGCGCGACCAGTTCCGCCGCTTCGCTGTAATATCATCCAAAGCTGTGAAAGGAAAAGAGGAGGAAGGAGCGAACTACGCCAACTATTTCGATTTTTCCACACCCCTGCGGCGCGTTGGCTCGCATGCCTACCTCGCTATGCGGCGTGGCGAAGCCGAAGGAATTCTGAAAGTGAGCATCTATGTCGACGACGAGCGCACCCTCGGCCGCCTCTACCCCATCTTTCTCAAGCCAAACGGCTCGGAGGAATGTCAGGATGTGATTCTCGACGCCGTCGACGACGCTTACCGGCGCCTTACGCGTCCTGCCATCGAAAACGAATTCGCCGCCGAGGCGAAGCTCCGCGCCGACTCGGCAGCCATCGACACCTTCGCCGACAATCTGCGGCAGCTTCTGCTGTCAGCACCTCTCGGTTCAAAACGCATCATGGGTGTCGACCCCGGTTTCCGCACAGGATGCAAAGTGGTATGTCTCGACGCCAACGGCAATCTGCTCGCCCACGACGTAATTTATCCCACCCCTCCCGCCTCCGACATCGAAGGTGCGACAAAAAAGGTTCTGCACCTTGTGGCCCGCTACAACATCGAGGCTATCTCGCTTGGCAACGGCACCGCCAGCCGCGAGACCGAGCGGTTTCTGAAATCGCTGCGTTATCCCCGCGAAGTGGAGATTTTCGTGGTAAACGAAAACGGCGCATCGGTCTACTCGGCCTCCGCCCTGGCGCGCAAGGAATTCCCCGACCACGACGTCACCGTGCGCGGAGCCGTCTCCATAGGGCGCCGACTCATGGATCCTCTGGCTGAACTCGTAAAAATCGACCCGAAGGCCATCGGCGTGGGCCAGTATCAGCACGATGTCGACCAGACCAAGCTCAAGGCAAGCCTCGATATGACCGTTGCCTCATGCGTCAACTCCGTAGGCATCGACGTGAACACCGCGTCGCGCGAACTGCTTGCTTACGTATCGGGCATCGGCGACACTCTCGCCTCCAACATCGTGGCCTACCGAGCCGAGCATGGTGATTTTCCCTCGCGCGAAGCCATCAGGAAAGTGCCGCGCATGGGCCCGAAAGCATTCGAGCAGGCGGCCGGCTTTCTGCGCGTGCCCACAGGTAAAAACATTCTCGACAATACAGCCGTACATCCCGAGCGCTACCCTCTTGTGGCCCGCATGGCAGCCGACGCCGGGATGCCGCTCGACGACTTCATCCATTCACCCGCGGCAATCAAGGGCGTTGACATCGCGGCCTACACGGATGCAGATACCGGGGTGGAGACACTCGCCGACATAATCTCCGAACTTGAGAAGCCCGGCCGCGACCCGCGCCAAAAGGCATCTTCATTCAGTTTCGACGAGTCGATTTCCGACATCAACGACCTGCGCGAGGGGATGATACTTCCCGGAATCGTCAACAACATAACGGATTTCGGTGCCTTCGTGGATCTGGGCATTCACAAGAGCGGACTAATACACATATCGCAGCTCGCCGAAGGGAAGCGCGTCGGTCATCCGTCGCAGGTACTGAAACTAAACCAGCACGTGATGGTGAAAGTCGTAGACATCGACATCCGCCGCGGACGCATAGCCCTGAGCATGCGCGGCGTCGACCAGAATATCTGAACCGATACCCCGAGAGCAATGGCATTGAAAAGCATCACGATAAGCATCGGCAGCAATGTCGAGAACCGTGCGGAGGAGGTTTCCCGCGCCCTGGTATGGCTGCGTAGATTCATGCCTGCGGGGGTGGAGACAACTCCATATGAGACGCCGACCGAAGCCCCCGACGGCACAACCGCCGCAGGCACATATCTCAACGCGGTAGTTTATGGCACAACTGCCTTCGACTGCGCCGTTCTGGAGTCGAAATTCAAAGCATATGAACGTAAGCGCGGCCGCACGGCCGCCGATAAGGCAGAGGGAAAGATAATAATCGATATTGATCTTGTAGAGTATGCCGGCCGAGTCGTCGACCGGGAGGAATATGATTCGCCTCACTTCCGGCGCGGTCTAAGCAGTCTCGGCCTATAAGACTCCCGGTGGGCCTCCCCCTTCAAAGTTCACCTTCAAGCCCGATGACAAATGGTATTCCTTCGGATGCCAGCGCCTCAGCCAGTTTTTCACGCCGTTCCCCCGAGAGCCGCCGCGATATGGCTATGCGGTCGGCTCCGCTCATACGGCATATTTTCGGCAAATCACCACGGAAGCCGGTAGTAACCAGCAGTATGAGTTTACCACCGCTGACGCGTGCAATAGCCGTCCTGATGTCATTGTCGGAAAGTTGACGCCAGTCGGCGTTGAGAAGCACTACCTCACTTCCTGATGTAGTCCACCGCTTTCCGTCGGCCCGGAAGTAAGGATGCCTGAGTCTGCTCACCACCCTCACGGAATCGACCCCTCTGCGCGAGTAATACTTGTCGAGACGGAAAGAGGTGCGCTCTATCAGCGACTGATGGTATTTTTCCGGGGCATCGGTCACAAACCAGACCTCCCGGCCGTCGCGCAACAGCAAAGTCGTGGCGTAATAATCGTAAATCGTGTAGCTTTCGGTGTCTCGTTCCACATCGGGAATAAGAAGTGAGACGATGACCGCGACGACCGCGACGAAGCCCGCTCCTATTGCCGGAAGGAGGCGTCGCTGTTCCCACGCGAGCCACAGCAGAATCAACGCCAGGAAATATGGCACCAGCCACCACGCACTGAAATACAACCCTTTGACTGACGAGAATCCCAGGTCTCCCACCCATTGCGCCGTGGCGGTCATCACGTCGTAAATGGCGTTAAGCGTTCCAGCAAGCCACGCGGCGTGGATACCCGCGACGGCAAAGGCCATCTTAAGCATCCCCAGACCCATGAACCAGGGGAGGAGCAGGCCGACCGGCAGATTGGAGGCGAGAAAAAGCAGCGGGAACTCATGGAAATGCCATGCGGAAATCAAAGCTGTGCCTGCCACAGCGGCAACGCAGACACCTCCCCACCCCAGCAGCAGGCGCCACCACTGACTGCGGCCGCCGAGATCGCGGATTTTCGCGCCGAACATCAGAATGGCCGCCACGGCCGCAAACGAAAGCTGAAAACCGGGCATGAAAAGTGCCTCAGGGTCAAAAATCAGGATAAGAATACCGGCGACACACAGACTGTTGAGCGGGTTGCCAGACATGGAGGCGAATCTGCCAACCGCCACAATCGACACCATCAGACAGGCTCTGACCACCGAGGGCGACGCTCCCGTGAGCGCCACATATCCCCACAGACACGCCAGAAGCACCGCTCCAGCAGCCCTCCGGTGCTCCACCACGCGCAGGGGAATCAGAAGTAGACCGAGAATCATAGCTATGACGGCGAGGTGGGTGCCGCTGAGAGCAAGCACATGGGCAAGCCCTGCAGTGGTGAATTCCGCACGGATATTTTCGTCGAGAAAGTCGTCGCATCCCGTCAGCAGCGCGCATAACATCTCGGCCGTGTCCGGCCGCAGGCCAGTGCGGTAAAATATGAAGTCTGCAATTTTTTCGCGCCAAGCGCTCAGTCGGTCCGACCAATCCGGAGCATACCCCACAACCCTGATGGCCCCCTCACCGCAGTGGGCTATCGCCGCAATGTGGTGTGTACGGCAGTATGGGACCATAGAAAACTCGTCGGGGACCTTGAAACCGACATCGGGCGGCATCAGATGCAATTGTGCGGAAATGCGGTCGCCACATCCTACCACAGGTGTGAGGGCATGACTATAGACTAACAGGCGGACTCCCTTCCATACTCCCTCTTCCACATCGAGCACAAGCCGCTGGTTAAGCTCGTTCTGCCGCGCGTGGGCCACATGCGCCGTCACCGCAACCGTAATGCCTGTCTCCGGGATGTCGACCCGTGGAGGCCGTGCAAGCGTATACGCCGCCATCCCGAGCACGGCGAACAGCCCGAGTGCGGCAATGCGGCGCCGATCGGCCACGTAAGCGATTAGCGTAGCTGCCACGGTGCCCACGGTCAGCCAGACCGTCGCACTCCCGATAAAGTATCCCGCTAAAATGCCGGCCACCAGCGCCGCGAGGGCACCGAGGGCCGGCATCGATGGCAATATGGGGCGCCTGACGCTCATTTCCGGCTGAATTCCATGGTTTGAGAGAGGTTGAGAATGGATACGGAGCTGCCGGATTAGTCGATAGTGTTCATCACTACCATAAAGCTCGACACACCGATGATAATCCACAGGAGTATGGCCAGTAGAAGCGGCCGGATACCAACTTTTTTCACCATACCGACCGAAAGTCCTGCTCCGATAAAGAAAAGGGTAACTACAAGGGCTTTCTTCGAGATATAGACAATTGTATCGCTTACGGCCGAAGGGATGCCGCAATAGGTGTTTACTACCATAGCAGCTACGAAAAGGAAGATAAACCAAGGGATGCTGACCTTACTTCCTTTTTTGTCGCGGAAGATAAACATCGTGGCAAACGCGAGCGGAATAATCCACAATGCGCGCGTGCACTTTATGAGCGTCGCAATCTGGCAGGCCTCCGCCCCATAGGCGTCGCCGGCTCCGACCACCGACGAAGTGTCGTGGATGGCAATGGCGGCCCACGTTCCGAACTGCGCCTGAGTCATCCCGAAATAGTGGCCGATCGGAGGAAAGATAAATAGCGCTATGGCGTTGAGTATGAAGATTACGCCCAGCGAAACGGCCATTTCGTGGTCGTCGGCCTTCAGAACCGGGCCGACGGCAGCGATAGCGCTTCCGCCGCATATCGCCGTACCAGACGAAATCAGATAGGCCGTCTTGCGGTTGAGATGCATCCAGATTCCTATCAGAATGCCGAACGCCATCACGCCGATTACCGACACGATGGTGAACATCATTCCTTCGGAGCCGCTTTTCAGCGCCGTGACGACGTTCATGCCGAATCCAAGTCCGACCACCGAAGCCTGAAGAAGATATTTCGAGCCTTTCTTATTGAATTTCGGAAACGGCATGGGAAATATCAGCGCGAACACGAGGCCGGCGAAAAGCGCAAGCGCGGGAGTTATGAAATCAGATACACCGAATACCTGAAAGGGAAAGGCAATCAGCAGGATAGCGAGGATGTAGACGTAGCGTCCTAAATTGTTCATTGCGACTGTTGTACGTTTTTTGACTGGCTGTATTATTTGCAGATTATTTTCGCGCGGTCCAGATTTCCCACGATTCGAATGCCTGAAGCAGAAGCATTTCCAGACCGTTTTTCACCACGGCGCCATGCTCGGCGGCACGTTTCATGAAGAGCGTCACGTCAGGGTTGTAGAGAAGGTCGTAGCAGAGATGCTCGGGAGTGAGACAATCATAGGGAATGTCGGGACATTCGTCGACATGAGGATACATACCCAGTGGTGTGGTGTTGACTATCACCTTGTGGCTCTCCATCACCTCGGGGTTAAGATCGGAATAGCCTATAATACCCTCGCGCGGCGTGCGCGACACGAGCTGGGGCTTTATGCCGAGGTCTTCAAGGCCGCAGCAGATGGCCTTGGAGGCTCCTCCGGTGCCGAGTACGAGAGCGGCCTTATGATACGGGCGCAGAAACGGACGGATTGAGTTGGTGAAGCCGGCGATATCGCTGTTGAAGCCGACAAGGCGCAAATCGCTGTCGGACTTGCCGCGCAAAATCTGAATCACATTTACGGCTCCGATACGTTGGGCCACAGGGTCGATGTCGTCGAGATAAGCCATCACCTGCTCCTTATATGGGATTGTCACATTGAGGCCGTCGAGGTTCGTATGTTCAGACAGCACCTCCATCAGGTCGCCGATGTCGGGCAGTTCGAAATTCATGTAGCGTGCGTTGATGCCTTCCGCCTCGAATTTGCTGTTGAAATAATTCTGTGAGAACGAATGGCCCAACGGATACCCTATGAGTCCGTAAAGTTTTTCTTTTACCTTTTTCATCAATTGCACGTGTTTAAAAACGCTATCGTTGCGTCAACCCTTAAAAATACCTGTCCAATGGCCTCACGGCCGCGGAGGGACAGCTCGCCACGAGCACCCCGCCGGCCGCTACGGCATCATGCCGTCTGGACGACATGCAAAATTACATATTTTTCACCTAATTTTTTTACAAAACGGGGAAACTTTTATGTTGTGCGGGAGCACCTGTCTGTTCCTGAAAATGGTTGACTCTGTTTGGTATGTTTACTGATATTGGTTTACTTTATCTCTGGAGATGGTTGACTGACCGGGCCCTATCCCTGGGCGGAGTTGACTGAGGGCGTAGCCCGAAGGCAACGTAGCCCAGGGATAGGGGCAAAGTTACAAAAAAAATTATGGCGGCAAAGCCTCCCTGT